>Ga0247727_10004670_pt1 | contig 28810 bp, 24 predicted proteins | sample WisWelCaveWW1625_FD_202498 | JGI IMG/M metagenome (GOLD analysis project Ga0247727, IMG submission 202498) | Biofilm microbial communities from Wishing Well Cave, Virginia, United States - WW16-25 | ecosystem: Environmental > Aquatic > Deep subsurface > Groundwater > Cave microbial mat | place...
GGCGGGCAAGTGCGTGCTGCTGTCGACGCACGTCATGCAGGAGGTGGCGGCGCTGTGCGACCGGGTCGTGGTGGTGGCGCGCGGCCGGGTCGTGGCGCAGGGGACGCCGGCGGAGATCCTGGCGGCGACGGGGCGGGACTCGGTCGAGGATGCCTTCGTCGCGCTCATCGGCACCGACGAGGGGCTCAACTGATGCTCGACCGCGTGTTCGCCGTCATCCGGAAAGAGACCTTCGACGCCCTGCGCGATCGCCGTTCGCTGGCGGCGGCGTTCGTCTACGCGCTGTTCGGGCCGATGGTGATGGGGCTGGCGCTGTCGACGCTGGCGCGCGACAACGCCTCCGGGACGGTGCGCCTGGCGGTCACCGGGGGCGAGCACGCGCCGTCGCTTGTCGCCTGGCTCGGGCAGAGCCGCGCCGTGGTCACGCCGCCGCCGGTGGGCGGCGAGGCGGCGGTGTTCGCGGCGGTGCGCCACGGGCGCATCGACGCGGCGCTGGTGATCCCCACGACCTACGCGGAGGAGTTCCGCGCCGTCCGCCCGGCGAAGGTGCGGCTGGTGTACGACGCGTCGCGCGGCCGGTCGCGGACGATGGCCCGGCGGGCGCGCGCGCTGGTCGAGGCGTGGGGGCAGCAGACGGCGGGGTCGCGCCTGGTCGCGCGCGGCGTCAGTCCGTCGGTGGCGCGGCCGATCGACATCGGCGAGATCGACCTGTCGACGCCGGCGTCGCGCGCTGCCACGGTCCTCGGGATGCTGCCGATCTTCCTGCTGATGGCGGCGTTCATCAGCAGCATGAACACGGCCATCGACACGACGGCCGGCGAGCGCGAGCGCGGGTCGCTCGAGCCGCTCCTGGTCCACCCGGTGCCGCCGCTCGCCCTCGCGGCCGGCAAGTGGGCGCCGGCGGTCCTGCTGAGCCTGGCGGGAACCGGCCTGACCCTCTTCACGGCCCGTCTTGTGCTCGACGCGGATCGCCTGCAGGATCTCGACGTGGCGGTGGGCCTCGGCGCCGGCGACGCCGTCGGCCTGTTCGGGCTTCTCGTGCCGCTGGCGCTCCTCGCGCCGGCGCTGCAGATGCTGGCGGCGCTTTTCGCGCGCTCGTACAAGGAGGCGCAGACATACCTGTCGCTGCTGCTGTTCGCCCCCACCCTGCCGGGGTTCTTCCTGGCGCTCGGCACGTTCGAGCCGCCGCCATGGATGGGCGCCGTGCCGCTCGTCGGCCAGCACATCCTCGCCGCCCGCATCCTGCGCGGCGAGGGCGCCGGCCCGGCGTGGCCGCTGCTCGCCGTGGTGACCGTCGCCGGAGCGGTGATCGCGGTCGTGGCGTGCGCCCGCTGGTTGCGCGATGAGCGCATCGTCTTCGGCCGGACTTGAGGCGCGCTACGACGCCATGCTCCGCGAGCACGGCGCGGCGCTCGGGCGGGTCGCCGCGGCCTACGAGGCCGACCGCACCCGGCAGGAGGATCTCTTCCAGGAGATCTGCCTCGCCCTCTGGCAGGCCCTGCCGCGCTTCCGCGGCGAGGCGACGCTCAGGACCTTCGTGTTCCGGGTCGCCCACAACCGCGGGTTGACGCACCGGATGCGCCAGGCGCGCTCCGCCCCTGCCGGCCACCGCGCCGGGAGCCTCGAGGAGGTCGCGGAGCGTCCCGATCCGCGCCCGGGGCCGGACGACCAGGCCGACAGCGCGCGCCGCCGCGAGCGGCTGCTCTCGGCGCTGCGGGCGCTGCCGCTGCCGGCGCGCCAGGTGCTCACGCTGACGCTCGAGGGACTGAGCCAGGCCGAGATCGGCGAGGTGCTGGGCCTCACCGAGAACCACGTCGCCGTGCGCCTGGTGCGCGCGCGGCGGATGCTGCGCGACCGCCTGGCGCCGGACTCCGGCGGTGCGGCGACCGGCGCGGGGGAGGACCGCCGATGAAGCCCGGCGACGATCGGGAGCTTGCGGGCTGGATCGATACCTGGAAGGCCGAGCCCGGACCACCCGAGGCAGCGCGCGCCGCGATCCTCAGACGGGTCAAGCGCCGCAGCCGCAACCTGCTTCTGGCGGTCGCGGGCGATGTCGTCATCACGATCGGCGTGCTGGTGTACTTTGTGCCGCGGATGGTCCGATCGGGTCACCCCGCCGACATCGCCGGGGCGACCGCGGTCGCGCTCCTGACCGCGGTGGCGCTGGTTTTCGGTCTCCTGAACCGGCGCGGTCTGTGGCGCCCGGCGGACACGACCACCGCCGCCTTCCTCGACCTCGCCGAGCTGCGCTGCCGCCGCAGCCTTCGCCTGGTGCGCTTCAGCGGCGTCTTCCTGGCGGTGGAGATCGCGCTCCTGGCGCCGTGGCTGTGGTCGCTCATCGGGAGGCGCCCCGGCTACCGGCCGTTCGGGATCGACCCGTGGCTGTTCACCGGCCTGTGGTTCGCGGTCATCTGCGCGCCGATCGTCGGCTGGCTCGTCTGGTACGGCCGGCGGGTGCGCCGCGAGGCCGCCGAGCTGGTCGTGCTGCGTCGCGCTCTCGAGGAGTGACAGGGGCCGGGGCCGCGTATAATCGCGGCCATCGCGAGCGCCCCATGAGACCGGCAACCGACTCCAACCGGCCGCCGCGCGGCCGCATCGCCGTCAACCCGCCCCCCGCCGCGCTGGGCGCGCGGCACGCCGTTCTCTGGGGCAAGGGGGCCGGCGGCCATCACGTCCACGGATTCCGCGGGCCGCTGTCGATCAAGACGATGGTCCGGGGCGCGGGGACCTGGTCGACGGACGAGGCCCGGTTCGACCTGCGCCCGGGGGCCTATCTCATCGTCAACGAGGACCAGCCGTACTCGCTGCACATCGAGCCTCAGGAAACCGTCGAGACGTTCTGCGTTTTCTTCCGCCGCGGCTACGCCGCCGAGGCGCGCCGCGCCCTGGTTTCGCCGGACGAGACACTCCTCGACCCGCGGGGCGCCGCGACGGCCGGCGGTTTCCCGGGGTTCGCGAATGTCGCCGCCCGCGATCCGGAGGTCCTGCGCCGCGTCGCCGATCTGCGGCGTTCCCTCGTGGTGGCGGGGCCGGCCGATCCGGCGATCGACGACCGGCTGGCGGCGCTGGCGGCGGCGATGCTGCGGGCCGGCGACGAGATCCGGCGTCAGGAGGCCCGGGTCCCGGCCGCCCGCGCCGCCACGCGGGCGGAGATCATGAGACGCCTGCGCCGTGCCCAGGATGCCATCGAAGCCGGCCTCTCCGGCCCGATGCCGCTGGAGCAGGCCGCGGCCGCCGCCTGCCTGTCACCGTTCCATTTTCACAGGCTGTTCACCCGGACCATCGGCGAGACCCCCGGCCGCTACGTCCGCCGCCGGCGTCTCGAGCGGGCGCGCGGGCGGCTGGCGGCGAGCGACCACCCGGTCGTCGTGATCGCGCACGAGGCCGGCTTCGAGAGTCTCGGGTCGTTCACGGCCCTCTTCCGCCGCGCCTACGGGCTGCCGCCGGCCGCGTGGCGGAGGGAGCGGGCGGGCGGAGGGAGCGGGCGGGTGGAGCGGGCGGGGCCGCGGAGCCCGACCGGACCGGCGGGGTGAGCCGGGACGACGGGCCATTCAGCAAGAATGGAGAAACGCGGCGCGCCCATCCGGGCGACGATCTTTTGCGAGGAGGAACACCATGACGACCCCCGGCTTCGGCCTCGACCGCATCGCCCAGATCGCCGTCAATGCGCACGACCTCGACCGCGCCGTCGCCTTCTACCGCGACCGCCTCGGCATGAAGCTCCTGTTCCAGGTGCCGCGGATGGCGTTCTTCGACTGCGCCGGCCTCCGCCTGATGCTGGCGCTCCCCGAGAAGCCCGAGTTCGACCACCCGGCGAGCGTCATCTACTACAAGGTCGCCGACATCACCGCGGCGCACGCCGCCCTCATCGAGCGCGGCGTCGTCTTCGAGACCGGGCCGCACCTGGTCGCGAAGCTGCCGGCTCATGATTTGTGGATGGCCTTCTGCCGCGACTCGGAGGGGAATCCGCTGGCGCTCGCGAGCGAGGTGGCGCGCGCCTGACCGGACGGCTCAGCGCAGCGACTTCGCGACCGCCTCGAGACCGCGGTCGACGCGGCCGATCATCTCGTCGATCTCGCCGCGCTCGATGGTGAACGGCGGGGCGAGGATGAAGTGGTCGCCGTCCTGTCCGTCGCGCGTCCCGGTGCCGGGATAGATGATGACCCCCTCGGCCATGCACGCCTCGTAGATCCGCCGCGCGACCTTGAGGGCGGGCGGGAAGGGCTCGCGGGTGGCGCGCGACTTCACGATCTCGACCCCCCACATCATCCCCACGCCGCGGAGGTCGCCGACGATGGCGTGGTGGCGCAGGCGCCCGAGACGCTCGGCGAGGAACGGACCCATCCGGGCGGCGCGGCTGATGAGGCCGCGCCGGGCGATATAGGCGAGGACGGCGTTGCCGATCGCGGCCGACAGCGGGTTGGCGCTGTAGGTGAAGCCGTGCTCGAAGTAGCCGCGGCCGGCCCTGATGGCGTCGGCGACGCGGCCGCGGGCGATGACGGCGCCGAGCGGCGTGTACCCGGCCGACAGCCCCTTGCCGGTGACGATCAGGTCGGGGACCACCTTGTAGTGGTCGACGGCGAAGTTCTTTCCGGTGCGGCCGATGCCGGTCATCACCTCGTCGGCGATCAGCAGGACGTCGTGGCGGTCGCAGATTTCCCGCAGGCGGGGCCAGTAGCCGTCGACGGCCGGCGCGGCGCCGAGGGTGGCGCCGACGATCGGCTCGGCCATGAAGGCGGCGACGGTGTCGGGGCCTTCCTGGCGGATCACGTGCTCGAGGTCCTCGACGCAGGCGATGTCGCACTTCGGGTATTTGAGCCCGTACGGGCAGCGATAGCAGAAGCACGGGGCGATGTGCGGCGTCGCCTGGATGAGCGGCGTGTAGAGCTCGCGGCGGGCGACGTTGCCGGTGGCCGCCAGCGCCCCCAGCGTGCTGCCGTGGTACGACTGCCAGCGGGTGATCACCTTGTACTTCGACGGCCTGCCGCGCTCGACGTGGTACTGGCGCGCCATCTTGATGGCGGTCTCGACCGCCTCGCTGCCGCCCGAGACCAGGTAGACCCGGCCGGTCTTCTTCATGTCGCCCGGGGCGAGCGCGGCGATGCGCGCCGACAGCTCCATCGTCTCGCGGGTGATGAACTGCGACGAGTGGGCGAAGGCCAGGCGGCGCGCCTGCGTGGTCATCACGTCGGCGACCTCGCGGACACCGTGGCCGATCGAGCAGACGACGGCGCCGCTGCAGCCGTCGAGGTAGCGGCGGCCGTCCTTGTCCTCGATCCAGACCCCCTCGGCCTTCACGGCGACCGGGTAGCCGAGCTTCAAGTTGCGCGGGAACAGGTGCGCCGCGGCGGGATTGGGCGGGAAGACCGGATCGGTCCTGCGCCCGGAGGCGGAGCCGCCCGACGGGCGGCGGCCGGCGGCCGGGTGGGTCACCGGTTTCGTCCCGGCGCGCGCCGGTCGCTGGGCGCCGGTGGCGGCGCGCCGCTCGCGCGGGCCGCGCCGGCCGGCGGCGGGCGGCACGGCCGGCGGCCGGCCGCTGTCGATGCCGGGGGCCGGCCGGACGCGGGCGTGGGGAGGACCGAGCGGCGCTTTCACGAAATAGGCGTCCTCCCCCTCCGCCGACTCGGACTCCTCGTCGTCGTCGCCCCCCTCCTCGTCCTCGAGCAGGAGGCCGATCTCCTCCGCCTCGTTGATCGCCGCCTCGGTGATCTTCTCGGCGGCGCGGGTCTTGTTGCGCAATTCGGCGCGCACGCTGGCCTGGGCGCGGGCGGTGGCCCGGGCGATGCCGGCATCGGCGACGAGCGTCGTCGCGGCCTCGGGCTTGCGGCGCCCGGCGGGCCTGCTCGCGACCACCTTGCGGGCGGTCGCCCTGCGCCGGATCGCCTTGCGCGCCCCGGCCTTGTGGGCTGCGGCTTTGCGGGCTGCGGCTTTGCGGACGGCGGCCTTGCCGGCGCCGCTCCTGCGGGCCGGGCGCCCGGCTCGTGATTTTCGCTTCGGTCGTCTCATCGCAGACCTCCTGGCGTCGCGCCGTCGGCCCCGGCCGCGCCTAACCGGCGCGCGAGCGGAGGAAGATGCCCTGCGGATCGAGCTCGTCGCGGATGATGCGGATCTCCTCGGGCGTCGGTGGCGGTGTCTCGGCGAGATCCTTCGCCGTCTTCAGTTTCCAGCCGGTGTTGGCGCGCACGGTGTCGAGGGCGATCCCCGGGTGCAGCGACACCAGCACCATCTCGCGGCTGTCGTCGTCGAACCGATAGACGCCCATGTCGGTGATTACCAGCTCCGGCCCGCCGCGCAGGCCGAGCGCCTCGCGCTGGCGGCCGCCGCCGAGATACCCGGGGCTGGTGACGAAATCCACCTTCTCGGGCAGGGTGCGCTTCGAGTTCGCGATGGTGATGACGACCTTCTTCGCGAGCGCCGCTATCTCGCACGCGCCGCCGCTGCCCGGCAGGCGCACTTTGGGGGCGCGGTAGTCGCCGATCACCGTGGAGTTGATGTTGCCGTAGCGGTCGACCTGGGCGCCGCCGAGGAAGCCGACGTCGATCTTGCCGTTCTGCAGGTAGAGATTGAACACGTCGAGCATCGGCACGACGGCCAGCGACCCGGTCACGAGGCAGGGGTCGCCGATCGAGATCGGCAGCCGCGTCGGCACGCAGCCGACCGCCCCCGACTCGTAGATCATGCACAGGCCGGGGGCGTGCATCCGGTAGGCGAGGTTCACCGCCAGGGACGGCACGCCGATGCCGACGAAGACCACGTCGCCGTTCTTCAGCTCTTTCGCGGCGCGCGCGACCATCAGCTCGCTGGTGGTGTAGTCGGCCATCTCAGAACCCGTAGTTGACCGGCGCGCACATCTGCGTGTCGGCCTGAAGCTCGCGGGCGCGCGCCGCCATCTTCCCGGTGTAGGCGGCGCGGTCGGGCACGCCGTGGACCCACTCCTCGAGGTAGGCGGCGAGACCGGCCGCGTCCTTCGAGATGGCGTCCCACTGCACGTAGAAGTCGTTGTCGCGGTCGTAGGCCCCCTGCACGAACGACGGGTGCGCGCCGAACGGCTCGTGCACCACCGCGCTGACGATTATCCCCGGGATGATGGTGCGGTTCGGGTCCCCCCTGATGACCGCCGGGTCGACGATCTCCTCGACGCTCACGATCACGCGCCGGCTCGCGAACGCCGCCTCCTTCTGCACCCCGTACAGGCCCCAGACCTGGGTGTTGCCGTCGGCGTCGGCGCGCTGCGCGTGGACGACGGTGACGTCCGGCCGCAGCCCGGGCACGCAATACAGGTCCTCCTCGCCGTACGGCGAGCGCACCTTCCGGATGGCCGGATTGACCGTGGTCAGGTCGGTGCCGGGGTAGTTGCGCGTCGGCAGGAACGGCAGGTTGGACGCCCCGGCCATGAACCGCAGCACCATCCCGAAGTGGGTGTACTCCTCGATCTCGAGCGGCCGCGGCGCCCCCGTCTCGACGGCGCGCCGGAAGGCGTGCAGCGGCCCGACCCCCGGGTTGCCGGCCCACGAGAAGATCAGCTTCTTCACGCAGCCGGCGGCGATGAGCTGGTCGTAGATGAGGTCGGGTGTCAGCCGCGCCAGGGTCAGGTCACGCCGGCGCTGGCGGATGATCTCGTGCCCGGCGGCGAACGGGATGAGGTGGGTGAACCCCTCCATGACCACGAGATCGCCGTCCCGCACGAAGCGGGCGACGGCGTCCTTCATGGTCATGACCTTGGACATGGTGCGGGGCGGGCTCTCCTCGGGGGTGGGATGATAGCACAGGGGGTTCGGACCGGGCCGGGGGCGCGCCGGGGCGCGCGCCGCGGCCGATTTTCCGCCGCGCCCGCCCGCGAAAGGTGTATCGTAGCGCCGGTTTTCGCGCCCCCGCCGTGTGCCGCGGCGGAGGGATGCGTCTTTCTCCGCCGCGGGCGGACAGATTGATACGAGGGGGATTGATGAACCGAAGGGGCCTCTGGACACTGACCCTGGCCGCGCTCTTCCTGGGGCTCGCCATCCCGGCCTGCATGGGGGCCGGGACGGCCGCGAAGCCGGTCGAGCTCAAGACCGACGACGACCGGACCCTCTACGCGCTCGGCATCTCGCTGGGGAGCAACATCGCCCCGTACGGGCTGTCGGCCGACGAGATGGAGTTCGTGAAGAGAGGGTTCGGCGACGCCGCCCTGGGCGCCAAGGCCGAGGTCGACATGCAGGCCTTCGGCCCGAAGATCCGCGACATGATGCAGGCGCACATGGCGAAGAAGTCCGAAGCGGAAAAGGTGCGCTCCAAGGAGTACCTCGACAAGGCGGCCAAGGAGGCCGGCGCCCAGGTCGCGCCCTCGGGCATGGTCTATTTCGAAACCCAGAAGGGGACCGGCCCGACGCCGGCCGCAGGCGACAGCGTCAAGGTGCACTACCGCGGCACCTTCACCGACGGCAAGGAGTTCGACTCGTCCTACACGCGCAACCAGCCCGTCGAGTTCTCGCTGGGCGGTGTCATCTCGTGCTGGACCGAAGGCTTGCAGAAGGTCGCCGTCGGCGGCAAGGCGAGACTGGTCTGCCCGTCGGCGATCGCCTACGGCGACCAGGGACGCCCGCCGACGATCCCCGGCGGCGCCACGCTGGTCTTCGAGGTCGAGTTGCTCGAGATCAAGCCGCCGGCGGCGGCGCACTGAGGTTCCGGAGCGCCAGTACCTCGCGCGCCGGCGTCCGATCGCCCGTGCAGGATATGCGGCGTGGCGCCTCGAGATAGTCGACCGCGAACCCGAGGCGCGTGTAGAGATCGACCACTCTTTCGGTCGCCTGGTTGGAGAGGGCGACCGGGCCGGGATGGTCCGCCAGCCACTCCGCCAGCCGCACCTGGTCGTCCCACTCGAAGCGCCGGCTCGCGTATTGCCGGAACTGGACGTCGTACGGCGGGTCGGCGTAGATGAAGTCGTCCGGCTCGAGCGGCAGCGCCTCGAAGGGGCCGCTCGTGAAGGTCCAGGCGCCGAGCGCCCGGCTGTATTCCGTGAGGTCGGTGGCATAGGCGATGGTGGTGTAGCGCCCGAACGGCACGTTGAACTCGCCGCGGCTGTTGAAGCGGCAGAGTCCGTTGTACGCCGTGCGGTTCAGGTAGTAGAACAGCTCCGCCGCCTCGCGCGTCGTCTCGTGACCCGAAGTGACGAGGTCGTTGAACCGCCGGCGATGGGCCTCGAACAGGGCGCGGTCGTTCTCCATCTTGAGGCGGGGTCGCAGGCCGCGCTGCAGCCAGCGGTAGAAGTTCACCGGGTGCGGGTTGAGGTCGTTCAGGAGGGCGCGCTCCGGTCGCAGCCCCAGGGCCACGGCGAGACCGCCGCACAGCGGCTCGACCAGTCTCCGATGCCGGTGCGGCTCGTAAAGCGGCAGCAGGCGCGGCAGGAGCCAGCGCTTCCCGCCGGCCCACTTGAGCGGCGGCCGCAGCGGCTCGCGGCTGCTCGCGGCGCCGGCCAAGTCGAAAGGCAGGGTCGCGGGTGCGACGGCGGTCGCGCGGCGGCGACGGGGTTGCGACATCGGACGCATGGGCGGCGAATATAGCAGAGCCCGGGCGCCGGCGGGCGCCTGCAGCGGCGGCGGGCGGCGGCGGGCGGCGGCGGAGGCTGCTATGCTGTCCGCCGGCGCCGGCCTTCCGGGAGGGCGGGCCGGGAGAGGATCACAGCGATGCCCGAGATCGCCTTCCACGGCGCCGCGGGGACGGTCACCGGATCGCGCTACCTCGTGACGTCGCGCGGGCGCGGCCGGCCTGGGGCTCCCGGCGCGCCAGCGGCCGCCGACGAGCGCGTCCTCGTCGACTGCGGCATGTACCAGGGGCTCAAGGAGCTGCGTCTCAGGAACTGGGAGCCGCCGCCGTTCGACGCCGCCGACCTGCCGTTCGTGATCCTGACCCACACCCACATCGACCACAGCGGCATGCTGCCGCGGCTGGTCCGGCAGGGCTTCAAGGGGGCGATCATCTCGACCCCCGCGACCCTCGAGCTGGCGCGCCTGCTGCTGATGGACGCGGCCAGGCTGCAGGAAGAGGACGCCGAGTTCCTCAATCGCAAGAGCCTGTCGCGGCACGCCCCCGCGCTGCCGCTGTTCGACGCGACCGACGCGCAGCACGCTCTCGATCGGTTCACGGTGCGCCCGTATGGCGAATGGACCGTTCTGCCCGAGCGCATCTCGTTCCGGTTCCTCAACGCCGGGCACCTGCTGGGATCGGCGATGATCGAGATGCGCGTGCGCGAGAACGGCGGCGAGACCTCGGTCCTGTTCTCCGGCGACCTCGGGCGCTTCGACGTCCCGCTCAACCCCGATCCCGATCCGCCGCCGGCGGTCGACTACATGGTGCTCGAGTCGACCTACGGCGACCGGACCCATCCCCGGGAGAGCCTCTACGACCAGGTCGAGCGGGTGGTGCGCGAGGCGCTCGGCCGCCGCGGCATCGTCGTCATCCCGGCGTTCGCGGTCGGCCGGGCGCAGCAGCTCATCTATGTCCTCAACGTCCTGATCGAGAAGGGCCGCCTGCCGCCGCTGCCGATCCACCTCGACAGCCCGATGGCGGTCGAGGCGACGCGCATCTACGCCCGCCACCCGGCCGAGCAGGAGTCGCAGGGCGAGCTGACCGCGCGCAACGTCGCCTGCCACCGCACCGTCGAGGAGTCGAAGGCGCTCAACGACTTCGACGGGCCGGGGATCCTGATCTCGTCGTCGGGCATGCTGGCGGGCGGGCGCATCCTGCACCATCTCAAGCGGCTGCTGCCGGACCCGCGCCACACCATCGTCCTGGCCGGCTATCAGGCGACCGGCACGCGCGGCCGCGCCCTGACCGACGGGGCGAGGACGATCCGCATCCACGGGCAGGACGTGCCGGTGCGGGCGCGCATCGAGGACCTGGGCGGCTTCTCCGGACACGCCGACACCGACGAGATCACCGCCTGGCTCGGCCGCCTCGCGCGGCCGCCGAAGACGATCTTCCTGACCCACGGCGAGCCGGAGGCCGCGCTGGCCCTGGCGGAGCGGCTGCGCCGCGAGCGCGGGCTCACGGTGCGGGTGCCGCGCCTGGGAGAGGTCGCGACCCTGGCATGACTCATCCCATGACAAAGGAGATCACGATGCCCCGTTCCGATACGATGTCCGTCATCGCCGCGATCCTGTGCGTCGCGGTTCTCTCCACCGAGCCCGCCGCGGCCGTCGATGTGAAGGTCGACAGCGACAAGGTGGCCGATTTCAGCCACCGCAAGACCTACGCCTGGAAGGCCGGCACGGAAGCGCCCAACCCGCTCACTGAGCAGAAGATCCACATGGCGGTCGAGGCGCAACTGCGCGCCAAGGGGATCGCCAGGGTCGAGACGGCGCCGGACATCTGGGTGGTGACGCACGCCTCGGTCACGAGCGAGGCGCGAATCAACGTCGAGACCTTCGGCTACGGCGGCGGCTATGGTTGGAACGGCTGGAATTCGTGGGGGGCCGCCACGACGGTGCGCATCCAGGACAACGAGACCGGCGTGCTGCTGGTGGACATCCTCGACGGCCCCGGGGCCAAGCTGATCTGGCGCGGCATCGCCACCGACTCGATCCCCGATCTTCCAGATCCCGACAAGATCGCGAAGAAGATCAACACGGCGCTCGCGAAGATGTTCCGCGAGTTCCCGCCGCCGCCCGCGAAGAAGAAGTAGGCCGCCCGGGCGGCGCCGGCGTCAGAAGCGGAATTCGGCCCCGATCGAGGTCATCTCGACCTGGTCGATGTCTTCGATGTCGAAGCGTTCGTACTCGGCCCGGACGGCGAAGTGCTCGCCGAATACGAAGGCGACGCCGGCGCCGTAGGCCGTATCGCTACCGCTCTCGTCCGAGCTGCCGCTGATAGCGCCGCTGTAGGTCGCCTCGGCGTCCCAGACGATGATGCCGGCCTTGCCGAAGATCTCGAAGTGCTTGCCGATCGGCAGGATGCCGACCGCATAGACGTCCCAGCCCGTGGGGTCGATTTTCGCGTCGGTGCCGGCCGAGATCTCGTCCTCGGATGAGCCGAAATCGACCCAGCTCGCCTCGACGGCGAAGAACTTGATGAAGGTGAAGCCGCCGTAAAGCTTGTACCCGGTGTCGCTGCTATTGAAGTCGAAGGTGGGGTCGCTGTCGTTCACGCTGGCGTCGCCGACGCTGCCGCCGAGGAACAGGCCGGCGTGGGCCGTCATCGTGCAGGCGCCGAGGACCAGGAACGCCATGATCAGTCTTTTCATCAGCATCGCTCTAGCCTCCAGGAAGGGATGGTGAACCGCGCGCGAGTGTATCACTCGGGCGGGCCGGGGAATCTCCCGATCAGCAGCGCCTGGAACCGCGGGTGCCGCCGCACGGGGTCGATGTCGGAGTCGGTCTCCATCCAGGCGCGATGGTTGTACCCGGCGCGGACGGCGCGATCGACCATCTCGAATCCCTCGTCCGGCGACCCGTACTCGACCGGAGCGCCGCCGCACAGGTAGAGGGCGCGCACGTCGTCCGGGTTGAGCTCGAGGTGGCGGCGCGCCTTGTCGATGCCGGCGCGATAGGTCTGCGCGGCGTCGTCGGGGCGCCCGAGGCTGCGCGCCCCTTTGGCTCCGGCGTCCATCAGTGCATCCCGCCGCCGCCGGACATCTGCTTCACCAGGTCGCCGACCACGGCCTTGGCGTCGCCGAACAGCATGAAGGTCCTGTCGGCGAAGTACAGCTCGTTGTCGATGCCGGCGAAGCCGGGGTTCTTGCTGCGCTTGATGGCGAAGACGGTGCGCGCCTTGTCGGCGTCGATGATCGGCATGCCGTAGATCGGGCTGCCCTTGTCGGTGCGGGCGGCCGGGTTGACCACGTCGTTGGCGCCGACCACCAGCGCCACGTCGCACTGCGGCATGTCGGGGTTGATCTCGTCCATCTCGACGAGGTCGGTGTACGGGATGTCGGCCTCGGCCAGCAGGACGTTCATGTGGCCGGGCATCCGGCCGGCCACCGGGTGGATGGCGAACTTCACCGTCACGCCGCGCTTCCTGAGCTGGTCGTACAGCTCGCGCACCTTGTGCTGCGCCTGGGCCACCGCCATGCCGTAGCCGGGGACGATGACGACGAGGCTCGACTGCTCGAGGATCTGCCCGGCGCCCTCGACCGACTCCGATTTGTAGGCCTTCTGCTCGCCGCCGGCTTTGGCGGTCTGCACCGAACCGAAGGCGCCGAACAGGACGTTGGTGAACGACCGGTTCATGGCCTTGCACATGATGATCGACAGGATCAGGCCGCTCGACCCGTCGAGGGCGCCGGCGGTGATCAGCAGCTTGTTGTCGAGGACGAAGCCCATGGCGACGGCGGACAGGCCGGCGTAGGAGTTCAGGATCGAGATGACCGTCGGCATGTCGGCGCCGCCGATCGGGATGATCAGCAGCACGCCGAACAGCAGCGCCAGGCCGGTGATCGTCATGAATGCCGCGGGCGCCCAGGGGGCGAGGGGGTCCATCACCAGCGCCACGCCGAGGCCGGCGGCGATCGCCAGAAGGCCGATGTTGGTGATGTTCTGCCCGGGGTAGGTCACCGGCCGCTGCGGGATCCACTTGACCTCCTGGAGCTTGCCGGCGGCCATGAGGCTGCCGGTGAAGGTCAGGTAGCCGAGGATGATCTCGACGATGATCGCCGTCATGCGGAACGGCGTCAGGTTGGCCTGCGCCTCGGAGAGCCACAGGAAGTACTCGGCGGTGCCGACCAGACCCGCCGCCAGACCGCCGAAGGCGTGCGACAGCGCGGTCCGCTGCGGCACCGCCGTGAGCGGCACCCTCGACAGCGGCACGCCGACGGCGAAACCGAGGGCGATGGCGATGACGATCCAGAGGTGGTTGACGATGATCTGGGGCTGCGCCCAGGTGGCGAGGACGGCGATCACCATCGCGGCGACGCCGGCGTGCACGCCGCGCCGCGCGCTCTTGGGGTCGTTCATCCAGTGCAGCGCGAGGACGAACAGCGCGGTCGACAGGAGGTAGGCGACCTGCGTGGCGGCGATGATCATCGCTGCCCCTTGTCGGCCTTGAACATCTTGAGCATGCGGTCGGTGATCAGAAAGCCGCTCACGATGTTGGTCATCGAGGCGAACAGGGCGACGGCGCCGAGGATCCGGATCGGCACGGGATGGTCCGAGCCGGTGACGATGATCGACCCGACGACCGCGATGGCCGAGATGGCGTTGGTGATCGACATCAGCGGCGTGTGCAGCAGGCGCGACACGCGCCGGATCACGCCGACGCCGATGAAGGTCGCCAGCATGAACACGAACAGCATGGACCAGTAGTCGAGCGCCACCTGGTGCCCGGCTCCGGCGGCCGCGCCGGCGGCCCCGGCGGGCGCCTCGGCCGCGATCGCCGGCGCGGCGCCGATTGCCGCGGCCGCCGCGGCTGCGCCTATGGCCGTGGCTGCGCCGGCGACCGCGGTCCTCGCGGCCGCGGCGGCGCGCCACCCGGCAAGGCGTCGTTCACTGCGTGTTGCGGACATGCTCGTCAGTCTCCTCTCGATACCGTTGTGGATTGGTCCGGGGTGGCGGCGGCGCATCCGGCCGGGCGCGCCGCCGAAGGCGGCCCCGCGGGCCGCGCGCGCTCAGCTCCTCGAACCGCCCGCGCCGGCGGTCTGCAGGGCCTCTCTCGTCTTCGGATGCAGTACCTCGCCGTCGTGCGTGATGATCGAACCCTTCTGGATGTCGTCCGACAGGTCGAGATTGAACGCCCTGTCCTTCGTGAACGCCTGCACGAACGCGTTCAGGTTGCGCGAGAACAGCAGGCTGGCGTGCGTCGGCATGGTCGCGGGGAGGTTGAGCGGCGCCAGGATGCGCACCCCGTTCTCGACCACCGTCCCGCCCGGTCGCGAGAGCGTGCAGTTGCCGCCGCCGTCGGCGCCAAGGTCCACGATGACCGACCCGGGCCGCATCCGGCGCACGATGTCGGCGTCGATCAGCTTGGGCGCGAACACCCCGCCGATGAGCGCCGTCGTGATCACGACGTCCGAGGCGGCGCACTGCTCGACCAGCATGGCGCGCTGCCGGGCCTTGTCCTCGTCGGTCAGCTCGCGGGCGTAGCCGCCGCCCGCCGCGGCGCTCTCCTTGAGCTCGATGCCGACGTACTTGGCGCCGAGGCTCTCGATCTGCTCCTTGACCTCGGGGCGGACGTCGGTCGCCATGACGTTGGCGCCCAGCCGCCGCGCCGTCGCGATCGCCTGCAGGCCGGCGACGGCGGCGCCGATGACGAAGACCTTGGCGGGGAACACCGTCCCGGCCGCGGTCATGAACATCGGGAAGTAGCGCGGCAGCTCCGCCGCCGCCAGGAGCACGCCCTTGTAGCCGATGATGTTGGCCATCGAGGAGAGCGTGTCCATCGCCTGCGCCCGCGTGGTGCGCGGGATGGCGTCGGTCGAGAACGCCGTCGCCTTGCGCCCGGCCAGGGCGCGCACCACGTCGAGGTTCCTGAGCGGCTGCAGCGAGCCGATAACGACGGTCCCGGTACGCATCCACTGCACCTCGTTGCGCACGGGGTCCGCGGCCGGGGCGTTCACCTTGAGCACGAGATCGGCCCCGCCGGCGAGCGCCGCCGGGTCGGACTCGACGGCGGCGCCGGCCTCCTTGTAGGCGTCGTCGGGGTAGTAGGCGGCCGCCCCGGCGCCGCTCTCGACCGCGACGGCGTACCCAGCCTGCGCCAGCTTCCTGCACGTCTCCGGGGCGAGGGCGACGCGGGTCTCCCCCGGGCGGATCTCCTTGAGGACGGCGATCTTCATCGTGGTGTTCTCTCCCAATGGGCCGGTCGGGCTCGCGCGGCGCCGCGCCGGGCTTTCAGAGCCCCAGCGCGCGGGCCGCCCCCTCGTACTCCTCCGGGCGGACGTAGAGGATATACGCAAACGTCCCTTTCCCGTCAGCCACCCCGCTCGACGCGAAGACGTTGACCCGGGCCTGGTACAGCCGCAGATGGATGCGCGCGAAGGCCCCCAGCTCGTCGTCGCCCTGGACCAGGAAGGCGGGGTGCGGCCCCTCCAGCGCCAGCCCGGCCTGGCGCGCGGCGGCGGCCATGCGCACCGGGTCCTCGGGGAAGAGCGTGAGCTGGGTCCGCGCCTGACCCATCGGCATGCCGGTGAAGGCGAGCAGGTTGATCCCCAGGTTCGCCAGCGTCGACAGGAGCTCGTGCCCTTCCCCGGGCTCGTCGTGGACCATCGCGTGGAAGTAGTCGGCGCGCCGGATGGTGTAAGCCATCGGACCTCCCCGGGCGGCGGCCGCTGCGCGCGGGACGCAACCCGCGCCGGTTGCCGCGCCCTCCCCGGGCGTGAGCCCCCCTCCGCGCGGACAAGACCCCGGGACGCCTGGCCGCGGGATGCCCGGATGCTACGCCCTGCCCGGGTGGACGTCCAGAGGAGCCCCGGCGTGCGTTGACGGTCGGGCGCCCCGGTGGAGCGCTGCTTCGGCCCGCTCCTGTAGAATCCCGCCTTCACGCCGCCTCGCACGGAGACATCCGCATGGACTGGATCACCGACCCGCAGATCTGGATCGCCTTCCTGACGCTCGCCGGTCTCGAGATCGTCCTCGGGATCGACAACATCGTCTTCATCTCGATCCTGGTGGGGAAGTTGCCGGCCGATCGCCAGCCGGCCGCCTACCGCATCGGCCTCGCGCTGGCGATGGTGATGCGGATTCTGCTGCTGCTGTCGCTGTCGTGGGTGATGGGGCTCACGGAGCCGCTGTTCACGGTGCCGCTCCTCGGCACGGTGCTCGCCGGCCGCGACCTGGTGCTGATCGTCGGCGGCCTGTTCCTGGTCGCCAAGAGCACGCACGAGATCCACGACCGGCTCGAGGGCCGCGAGGGCGGGAAGTCGGCGCGGGTCGCGGCGTCGTACGGGGCGGTGCTGGCGCAGATCATGCTGCTCGACATCGTCTTCTCGCTCGACTCGGTGATCACCGCCGTCGGCATGGTGCGGCAGGTCGGTGTGATGATCGCCGCGGTCGTCGCGGCGGTGCTGGTCATGATGGTCTTCGCGCGGCCGATCGGCGACTTCGTGGGGCGCCACCCGACGATGAAGATGCTGGCGCTGGCGTTCCTCGTCGCCATCGGCGTGATGCTCATCGCCGACGGCTGCGGTCACCACGTGCCGAAGGGGTACATCTACTTCGCGATGGCGTTCTCGCTGTTCGTCGAGATGCTCAATCTCAGGGCCGGCCACCGCGAGCCGCCGGTACATCTAAGGACGCCATACAGCGACCCGCCGGGCCGGCGCTGACTCGCTCCGTCCGCGGCCTCGGGATACCCGGCCAGTGGTGCTTCGGCCGCCGGGCCGCCGCCTTCCGGGCGAATCGCTACTGGCAGCCGAGCGGCGTGCAGACGCCACTGCAGCATTGATCCGGGATGGCGCATATCTGGCCGGACGGCACGCAACCCAGGACGCAGGTCCCCCCCTGGCAATACGCCCCTACGCAGCACTGGCCGAAGCAGGGATCGCCGACGGGCGTGCAGCACCGGTTGAAGTTGCAGCGGTGGGGAACCTGGAAGCAGCAGTCCTGGTCACTCCCGCATGCCCGAAAGTCCGCCGAGCAGCACCGGCCGGGGTCCAGGCACCCATCCTGGCAGCAATCGGTGACGAAGAGGCATACGTCGCCGTTGGCCTTGCAGGACTCGCACGCGAGCGAGATGCTGTAGCAGGTCAAGCCCCCGCAGCACTCGGCACTGCCGGGGCTGGAACACGGATCCCCTGGAGCGGTACAGGTGGGCGGTGGGTCACACACCGTGGTGGGCGGCCTTTCGGTGCCGGTCGAGTCGGCCCCGAGGGATCCCCCGCCGCAGCCGTTACGACCGCGCGCGAGGTAATAGTAGGTTTCACCCGGGTCCGGAACGCCCGGGTCCATGACCGGCCCCGGGGAGCCCAGGCCGCTCGCGATGCAGATGGCCCGCGCAGGCGAGAAGTCCGAGGCCGAGATGGATCGAATGAGCTCGTAGGAAGGTGTGTAGATCCCGCCCGGATCGGAGACGGCGGCCCACGTCATTGTGACCTGGTCGGCATCGAAGGTCAGGTTCGAGGTCGGCCCGGGTCGCGACCAGATCGAGGCGTTCGTGTCGTCGCAGTCCACGGAGGCGTCACGGCCGTCGCCGTCGGCGTCCACGGCGAACGCGAGCGATCCCGGCATCAACCAGAAGGAGAGGGCGAGCACTACGCTCGCAGCCCGGCCCCGGGAGCGCGATTGATTCATGCGGGTCCCACCTCGAGCCACTCTTGTGGCGAATATACGCTGGAAGTTGCCCCCGGGCAAGGCAATCCTTGCATTCTCCCGCCCACTGCGGCGCTATAATCCCGCCCACCGTCCCGGGTCGGACGAATGATGCTCGCCGAAGGAAGCCGTCTCGGTCCCTACGAAATCATCGGCCGGCTCGGCTCCGGCGGAATGGGCGTGGTCTACCGCGCCCGCGACCCGCGCCTCGACCGCGACGTGGCCGTCAAGGTTCTGCCTGACGACTTCGCCACGGACCCCGGGCGGCTGCGACGCTTCGAGCGCGAAGCGCGCGCGGCGGGCGCGCTCAACCATCCCAACGTCGTCGTGGTCCACGACGTGGGCACCGCGTCCGGCACACCCTTCGTGGTGATGGAGCTGCTCGAGGGCGAGACGCTGCGCCAGAGGCTGCGCTCCGGAGCGCTCGCGCCGCGCAAGGCGGTCGAGCTCGCGGTCCAGGTTGCTCTCGGCCTGGCCGCCGCCCACGAGCGCGGGATCGTCCACCGGGACCTCAAGCCGGAGAACCTGTTCCTGAGCCGCGACGGGCGCGTCAAGATCCTCGACTTCGGTCTCGCCACGCTGCGGCCGCCCGACGCGGGCTCCGGCTCCGGGGAGCGGACGCTCACGCGGGAGACGAGCCCGGGCGCGATCCTCGGGACGCTCGGCTACCTGTCGCCGGAGCAGGCGCGCGGGCAGGAATCCGACGCGCGCTCGGACCTCTTCGCGCTCGGCGCCGTTCTCTACGAGGCGCTCGCGGGGCAGCCGGCGTTTCCGGGCGCCTCCGCCGCCGACACCCTGAGCGCCATTCTCCGCGAGGATCCGCCCGCGCTCCGGCCCGGCACGGACCTGCCGGCCGGGCTCGAGAACATCGTGCGGCGCTGCCTGGAGAAGAACCCCGCGGAACGCTTCGCGTCGGCGCGCGACGTCGGCTTCGCGCTCGAGGCCGTGAGCGCCGGGCTCGCCGCGCCCCCCGAAGCGGCTCCGCGGACGACACGGTCCGTGGCGGTGCTGCCGTTCAAGGACCTCGCCGGCGGCCCCGACAGCGCCCACATCGGCATCGGCCTCGCGGACGCGACGATCACCGAGCTCGCGCTGGTGCGCGCGCTCGTCGTGCGCCCCACCGCCGTGATCCTGCGGTACCAGGACCAGCCGGCCGAGCCGCAGCAGGCCGCGCGCGCGCTGCGCGTGGACGCGGTCGTCGACGGATGCTTCCAGCGCGCCGGCGACCGGCTTCGTGTGACCGTGCAGCTCGTCTCGGCCGAGGGCCGCTCGCTGTGGGCCACGAAGGTCGACGCCTCGCTCGCCGACGTGTTCCGGATGCAGGACGAGGTCTCGCGCCGGATCGCCGAGGCACTGCACGTCGAGCTCACCGCCGGCGACGAGCGGCGCCTGGCGCAGGCCGCCCGGCCGGCGCCCGCCGGGCTCGCCCACGAGCACTACCTGCGCGGCCGGCTCAGCCTGTTCCGCGGCCGGCTCGCCGGTGTCAACGCCGCGATCGACGCGTTCGACGAGGCGCGCGCGCTCGACCCCGGGTTCGCGCCCGCCTGGGCCGGTCTCGCCGACGCCTACGCGCGCATGGCGTTCGAGCACGACCCCGGGGGCGACTGGTACGAGCGCTCGCGGACGATGTGCGCGCGCGCGCTCGAGATCGATCCGACGCTGCCCGAGGGCCGCTATCTGCACGGCCGGCTCGCGTGGAGCCCGAGCGCGAGCTTCGATCACGCGACGGCGCTGCGCGAGACGGGCGCCGCTCTCGCGGCCAACCCGGCGCTGGTCGTGGCGCGCTACCTGCTGGGGCTGGTGCTGTTCCACGTGGGCCTCGTCGACGAGGCGGAGGCGGAATTCGCCCACGCGCTCGCCGCCGACCCCGAGGACCCCTACGCGCGCATGCACGTGGCGAGCTGCCGGCTGCACCGGGGCCGCTTCGCCGAGGCCGCGGCGCTCGCGGAGGCCGGCCTGCGCGCGTTCCCCGATCGCTGGTCGTGGAGCAACCTGGCGCTCTCCCTGCTCCGGCTGGGCCGGCTCGAGGAGGCCTCCCGTGTCGTGGAGCGCCTGGGGCGCGAGAACCCGGACTATCCGGCCGGACACTCGCTCGGCGCCGTGGTGGCGGCGCTCCAGGGCGACGGAGCGCGCGCCCGCCGCAGCATCGAGCGGACCGGGCAGGCGCCGCGCGACTTCGGCCACTACCACCACGCCCAGTACGACGCCGCCTGCGCGCTGGCGGCGCTCGGGGACGGGGACGCCGCGATGGCGTGGCTGCGCGCGGCCGCGGGCAACGGCTACCCGTGCCGGACCTTCTTCGCGATCGACCCGCTTCTCGACCCGCTGCGCGGGCACGCCGATTTCTCCCGGCTGATGCAGGGGCTCGAGACGGAGTGCGCGGGCTACCGCCGCCTGTACCTCGATCTGCCGGGGAGGCTCGCACCGTGAGCGCGCGCCTACACCGTCCCGCTCAAGCAGAACGCGCGTGCGAAGCGTGGTCCTGACCAACCGGCATCGGGGTTAGAACCCCCCTGGCGACGGAGGGGCCACGGAGGCGGCCGACAGGGCACGGTAGGTCTCGTCGAACCAGGCGAGCCCGGCGTCGAGGCAGTTCTCGAGGGAACGGCAGCCGCCGAGACGCTCGTCGAGGCCGGCGGCCAGCCGGTGCTCATCACTCCCGGGGGTCATCGCCCAGGGGCGGATCTCCGTCGCGTAGCACATGCGCGCCAGGGTCCGGAGGCCGGGATCCTCCGCCCGCCCGGTCCGCGGCAGAAGATCCTCGAACGCCGAGCGGTTGGCGCCACGGCGGATGTCCGCCTCGGGGATGTCGAAGGGCGTCCCGAAAGTGATGCGCGACATCGGCTCGACGAAGTGGAACCGCGCTCCGGGCCGGACGAACCTCTGCATCAGCCAGACGGCGCCGATCCTGTCCGGCTCGGGCACGTCCCAGGTGACGTAGAGATCGGGGCCTACGTGAGGCGGCGGCGAGACCGGGATCCTGCGCGCGTGCAGGTCGTGGAAGTCCGCGGCCAGAAGGGCGATCACGACAGGCCCGACGAGCCACAGCGCGGCGAGGCGTCCCGGCCGTGGCGGGGCCATCGGCCCCGCGGCGGCTCCGCCTTCGGGCGAAGGCATGCGCCGGTCGAGGTAGCGCGCCGCCAGCCAGAGCCCGAGGCCGTAGAAGACGTGCGACCCGATGGTGATGGCGAAGAACTGCGGCGATCGGCGATAGCCGAACACCTCGGCGTAGGGGGTCAGGAGCATCATGGCTTCGAGGAACACGCCCCACACGACGGCGCTCAGCCATCCGGGCCGGCGGAACAGGAGCGTGTACATGATCGCGAAGCCGATGCCGTTCGAGAGGTGATAGGTCCAGCCGGCGATCTCGGACGCCAGGGTGGGGCGCGGCACCGACAGCATGATCGTGCCGAAGTACGAGATCGCCTTGAAGATCGGCAGCCCCGCGTGGACCAGCGGCACGCGGACCAGGTCGTACGCCAGGGTCGCGAACGAGCCGGCCCACAGTCCGACCACGATCCTCCGGAACAGGTCGGCGCGGCCGCTGCCGCGGGCCCACAGGGCGAGGGCGGCGAGGGCCACGGTGGCCGGCAGGAGCAGGAGCGTCGCCAGCGGCATGCCCATCACGCCGGAGAAATAGAGCAGGAGCGAGCCGATCGATGTGGAGGCCAGGGCGAACGCCGCGAGGTGCGGCGGCCGGAGGAAACCCGGGGCGATCCCGAGTCCGGCGCCTGACCGGGCCACTAACTTGACTTCGGCGCCGGGCCCTGGGGCCGTGGCCGCACCACGCGCAGCGAGGCCGATCCGAAATGGCCATCGTAGCCGCGGATCATGAAGGTGACCACGTGCGGTCCGGGGGTCAGCATCTCCGGGTTGAGCGTCCAGGTGAACGGGAAGTACCCCTGCTCCTCCTCGAACGCGAAGACGCCGTCCACATAGATGACCGCTTCGAACCTCTCCTCCTGAAGGAAGGAGGACTCCCCCTCCGACATCTGCAGGCGGACCGGGACGGGCGCGCTCGCCCGGACGGCGCCGTCCGCTTCGCGGGGGACCTCGGCCGGGACGTCGAGCGCGACCTCGGGGTTGTGGCAGCGGGCGCGGTCGTGCCGCCAGTGGTTGTACATCTCGTGCGCCCGCCGGCCCGCCCGGGGTTGCGCCGGCCGGCCCGCCGCGAAGGTCAGGAACTCGAGGCGGGCCGGTGGCGAGGACGACGTCGCCGTCGTCGCGGACGCGGGGTTCGCCGTCCCGCCGCCACGCGGCAGCGGGGGCTCGACCACCACGGCGTTCACCGGCAGCGCGTGGGCCCAGACCATGATGTCCAGCTTCGGGCTGTCCGCGAACCGGATCACCCGCGACGCGTCCCACCCGTCCCACGCCGCCTGATGCTCGCCGGCGCCGAAGGCCACCCAGTCGACGAGGGTGCGCAGCATCGGACCGTCCTCTTTGAGACCGAGCAGAATCCGGGCGAGCGCCGGTTTCGGCAGCGCGAAGCGGACGGCCCCGGCCGCTGCGTCGAAGCGCACCGCGGTGGCCTGGACGACCTCTCCGCCGGTGCTCTCCGTCGGGTCCCAGCGGACCTTGCCGCCCGCCGCCTCCGCCTCGATCGCCAGGAGGTAGTACGCCGGAGGGGCCGTCCGCCCGTCGTCGTCGCGGCCGTCCCACGCGAGTCTCTGGTCGCCGGCCGCGAGATCCGCGGGCTGCTTCAGGGTGCGGACCAGGATGCCGCGCGCATCATGGAGGTAGGCGCCGACCCTGGCCGGCGCATTGGTCCGGTACCGCCAGGAGATCGTCCCGCCGGTTCCCTGCCGCAGCACCAGCTGCTCGGCCACGACGTCGGTGATCGCGAGCGCCGGCGCCGGCGGCGCGGCGGTGACCGCGGGGACGGCCGCGGGCGCGGTTCCGGCCGGAGCGGCGACGGGTGAGGCGGCCGCGGGCGCCGCGGCGATGACGGCGCCGAGGGCGGCGGCGACGAGGCGCGCGCGCCGGCGCGGAGAGCGCGGTCCGGTCATCGTCCTGATCCCCCCGGGAACCAGAGAGGCATCCGCAGATGGCCGTCGACTGGGAGCGCGACCTCGTTCCCGGTGCCGAGATCGTGGATCCAGATCCGACTCGCGCCGCCGCGCCGCGACACGTAGGCGATCCGCGTTCCCTCGGCCGAGAACGCCGGCTGCCCGTCCCAGGCGGGATCGCTGGTGACGCGCCGCGGCTCGCCGCCGCCCGCCGGCTGGAGCCAGATGTCGTAGTTGCCCTCGCGATTCGACGAGAAAGCCAGATCGCCCTTGGGCGACATCGCCGGCTCGAAGTTGTACAGGCGCTCGCCGATCACCAGGGCCGGCTTGCCGCCGTCCGCCTTCACCCGCCAGACGTCGTGATTCTGGCCGCCCTTTCCGGACAGGTACAGCAGGACGTCGTCCGGACCCCAGACCGGGAAGTGCTGCAGGAACGGCTGCTCGGTGATCTTTTTCGCGCGACCGCCCCCGACCGGCACCACCCAGATGTCGTTCGAGTCGATCCCGCCGAGGGTGTTGACCGAATAGGCGATCCGCCGCGCGTCGGGGGAGAGGGCGGCGTCGGTCGGGCCCGGGGGATCGACGGCGATGGCGCGCGTCGTGGCTTCGGAGGTGTCGACGAGCACGAGCGATCCGTCGAGGCCGTTGGCGAGGAGGGTGCGGCCGTCGGCGGCGAGTGTGATGCGCGAAGGATCCGCCTTCAGGCGCGCGATCGGCTTGAGATCGGTTCCGTCGAGGCGCGCGGTCCACGGCTGCCAGCCGCCGTCCGTGGCCCTGAGGAAGGCGAGCCGGTCGCCGGAGCCGGCGACCCACACCGGATCCTTGACCTGGGTCGGGGCGGAGGTCAAACGCTCGGCCGCGGTGCCGTCCGGGGCCGCCACCCAGACGGCGGCGTGGCCCGATCGGCGGGAGACGAACAGGACCCGCCGGCCATCCGGTGAGACCGCCGGCTGGCCGTCGTACCCGGGAGCCGCGAACGCGGGGGCGGCCTCGCCCGTGCCCGGGTCGAGGCGCCAGATGTCGTAGTCGTCGCCGGCCCGGTTCGTGGACACCAGGATGCCGCCGTCGGGAGCGAACGCCGGCTCGAGGTAGCGCCGCGTCCCCACGGTGATCTGGCGATCCCCGGATCCGTCGACGCGGACGAGGAAGACGTCCTCGGCCCCGCCCGGCCCGGAGGCGGTGCAGGCGATCGCCGCGCCGTCGGGGCTCCAGGCCGGCCCATGCTGGAATCCGGCGCGATCGAGGAGCCGCCGCCGGCCGGCGCCCGATCGATCTATGATCCACACCCGGCGCTCGCGCGTCCCGATGCTCTCCTCCCGTACGAACGCGATCCACCTGCCGTCGGGGGAGAGGGCGGCGTCGTCCACGCCCGGGCCGAGATCAATCGCCGCCAGGCGTTGCCCCTGCGCGGTCATCAAGATACCGGTCCCGTCGCGGGTCACCGCGAGGATCTCCCCGGTCGCGGCGGCCGCCGACAGCGACACCTTCTCCACGGCGTCGTCGGTGAGCGGCCGCGGCGGCCGTCCGCCGGAGCCGATCCAGACCTGCCAGACATCACGCACGGGCGCGAGGAAGGCGTAGGTCGGCGCAACCGCCCCGTCCCCCGTGGCGACGCCCGAGACCAGGGTCAGTGACAGGACAAGAGTCCGCCGGCAGGCGGCCACCGGCGTTCCTCGAGCGACATGGTGCGGCGCATGGTTCATATCGCGGCGCTCATCGAGCGAAGGCTTATGCCGTCCATCCGAATCGGGCGACCGCAGAGGTCGACCGCTCCCACGTCGGGAGATACCGAAGTGTGTATGCAAGAGGGCCCGATTCTCACGCCGCGGCGCGCCGCAGGTCAAGTGCCTGGCCCGGGCAGCCTGCCGATCGTGAACGCCGCCGGTGAATTAATGAGGTTGACGCACTGCGGCCAAGGTGGTATATGGGGCGACATTAATTGGTCAGTGCGAGTTCGTCCGGTGCGACACAGGGGACTGTCGCAGTCGTCGAAGCCGCCTCCAGTGCCGTCCGGTTCGACTCACGTTCACAGCGTGTCGCGCATCCCACAACCGGATGCGCCTGATTTCGAAGGTGCGGCGTCTGAAACTGCTCGGGGCGCCGATCATGGGTTCGGGACGGGGGGACCGCACATGAGGCCTTCGCCTGCCGTAGTCGGGTCGCTTCTCTTCACCGCGTTGCTCGCAGCCGGAGGCACGATCCGCGCCGCGGACGTGCTCCCGCCGGCGGAGGTTGCGGGCGTGCAGGTGAATCGCTCAGGGAGCGATGTGGTGCTGTCCTGGGACGCCCTGCTCACGAACCTCGCGGGCGGGCCGGAGAACGTCGCGGGGTACCGCGTCTATCGCGGCACCACCAAGAACTTCGTCCCCGACAAGGCGGGCGGTTCGAACCTCGTCGGCTCCCCGGGATCGAACCTGTTCACGGACACCGGTGCCGCCGGCACGCCGGAGAACTACTTCTACCTGATCACGGCGGTCGACACCGAAGGGAACGAGGGGAACACGCGCCCCTCGAAGGTGACCACGCCGCCGGCGCTGAGCGGGTCGTTCTCGACGACCGCCGCCAGCCTCGACTGGTCGGGGGCGCAGCCCCTGGCCAGCGTGGCCGGGTACGAGGCCCTCTGGGGCACCGCCCCCCTGGCCTACGACATGATCGACGATGTCGGCAACACCACGTCCACCTCGGTGTTCCCGCTGCTCCCCGGGGTCACGCACTACCTGGCCGTCCTGGCTTACGACGCGGAGCGCAACTTCGCCCTGTTCTCGAACGAGGTGTCCGGAGAGCTGCTGACCGGCGGCGGTCCGACGGAGGTCTGCGGCCGCATCGCCGGCTCGACGACCTGGACCCTGGCCGCCAGCCCGTATGTCGTCACGTGCGACGTCAACGTCTATGGCGACACCGGCCCGTTCAACGCCTTGGCTGTGCCGGCGATCCTGACCATCGAGCCCGGGGTGGTCGTCAAATTCGCGGCCAACACGGCGCTCACCATCGGCAACGGCGCCAACGCCGGCGGCCTGATCGCCCAGGGGACCGCCGCGAGCCCGATCATCTTCACGTCAAGCCAGACCTTCCCCCTGGCCGGGGCGTGGCGCGGCCTCGCGTTCGTCGACGGGGCGCTGGATTCGAGCCTCATCGATCACAGCGTCGTCGAGTTCGGCGGCATCGCGACCGGAGCGGGAATCACCCTGACGTCCGCCGGCCCGACCATCCGCGACACGCTGGTGCGCGGCAGCCTGAACCACGGCCTCAACCTGATCACCGGGTCCGCCCCGCTCCTCGAGCGGCTGACGATCGACGACGTGGCGGCGTACGGCATCCGCGTCGACACCGCCAGCCCGACCATCCGCGACAGCGTGATCACCGATGCCGGGGGATACGGCCTCATCTTCACCGGGGCGACCTCGGCCGTCGTGGAGGACAACACCCTCGACCACGGCCTGTACTTCGACAGCGCCATCGGCAACCCGGTGATCACCGGCAATGTCTTCGAGCGCTACGACGGCTTCCCGATCCGCGCCGGCGCCGACGACATCGGCGAGATCCTGAGCGCGAACACGATCAACGGCGAGACCGCCGCCAGCCGCCTGGAGATCATGGGCGAGCGCGTGTCGGCCGGCGCCACCTGGACCGATCCGGGCTTCCCGCTGGTCGTGGTCGGCACGGTGCAGGTGTACGGCGACGTGGCGACGCTCGTCACCCTGACGCTCGGGGCGGGTCTGGAGGTGCGCTTCAACCAGTTCACCCTGCTCCAGATCGGGCTCGGCACCAGCCGCGGCGCCCTGATCGCGCCGGGCACACCGGGGGCGCCGCTGCTGTTCACCTCGAACGTGGCGACACCGGCTCCCGGGAACTGGGGCGGGATCTTCTTCGACGACGGGACCGAGGACGCCACCAGCGTCATCGACAACGCCACCATCGAGTACGTCGGCTATCTCTACTCTTCCGGGATACGGGCGAGCGCCTCCTCGCCGACCGTGCGCAACTCCGCGATCCGCCACAGCAGCGTGTACGGCGTCTATCTGTCGAACTCCGGCGCCACCATCGAGGACTGCGCCATCAGCAACACGGCGAACAACGGGATTCGCAGCGACGGCGGCGGCAGCCCGATCCTCCGCGACGACACGATCGCTTCGCCCACCGGCTACGGCGTGTACATTTCCGGCACGAGCAACGCGCGCCTCGAGAACCTGGTGGCGGCGAACTCGGTGTTCTTCGACTCCGCGCTCGGCGACCCGGTGTTCGCCGGCAACACGTTCTCCAACTACGACGCCTTCCCCGCCCGGATCGGGGCCGACGACGTGGCCGAGTTCATGGGCGCCAGCACCTTTCAGGGCGCCTCGGCGGCGGGCCGACTGGAGATTCTCGGGGAGGTGCTCACCACGAGCGTGACCTGGCCGAAACCGGTCTTCCCCTACGTCGTGGTCAGCGCCGACATCACCATCGGCAACTCGCCGTCCGTACCGGTGACGCTGACGCTGACGCCGGGGTCCATCCTGCGCTTCGCGTCCTCCTCCGGCATCTTCGTCGGCACGACGGTGAACCAGGGGGCGCTGGTGGCGGCGGGGACGGCGCCGGAGCCGATCACCTTCACCACGAACAACGCCGTGCCGGCCGCGGGTCAGTGGCCGGGGATCTACTTCCAGCCGCTGTCGGTGGACGGTCTGAGCCTGCTGGACCACGTGGTCGTCGAGTACGCCGGGCAGACCTACCTGGCGAACGTGCGGCTGGTGGGCGCCTCGCCGACGATCCGCAACAGCACGTTCCGGAACAGCAGCGCGTATGGCATCTACGGCTCGCTCTCGGGCGACGGGGCGTCGCCGGCGATCCAGAACAACAACTTCACCGGGAACGTCAATTTCGACGTGTTCGTGTCGAGCGCCAGCAACGCGCAGGTGACCGGGAACACGTTCACCAGGGCGGTGTTCTTCGACACGGCGGCGGGGACGCACGCGGTGACCGGGAACACGTTCAACGGCTACGACAACGCGGCGCGCAACCTCAGGGTGGGGGCGCACGCGGTGGCGGCGCTGCCGACGAACACGTTCAACGGGACGGGGGCGAACAGCAGGGCGGAGCTGCTGGGCGAGGTGCTGCCATCCGACGCCACCTGGGCGAACCTGGGCTTCCCGTACGTCGTGGTGTCCGGCGACGTCACCGTGGCGAAGGACGCGACGACGGCCTCGACCCTGACGATCAACCCGGGGGTGACGCTGCGGTTCGCGTCGGGGGCGGCGTTGTTCGTCGGCACGACGGTGAGCCGGGGGGCGCTGGTGGCGGCGGGGACGGTGGCGGAGCCGATCACCTTCACCACGAACAACGCCGTGCCGGCCGCGGGGCAGTGGCCGGGGATCTACTTCCAGCCGCTGTCGGTGGACGGTCCGAGCCTGCTGGATCACGTGGTCGTCGAGTACGCGGGCCAGTCCTACTCGGCGAACGTGCGTCTGGTGGGCGCGTCGCCGACCATCCGCAACAGCACGATCCGCAACAGCAGCGTGTACGGCGTCTACGGCACGCTGTCGGGCGACGGCGCGTCGCCGGTCATCCAGGACAACACCTTTGCGGGCAACGCCAATTTCGACGTGTACATGG
>Ga0247727_10004671_pt1 | contig 28809 bp, 26 predicted proteins | sample WisWelCaveWW1625_FD_202498 | JGI IMG/M metagenome (GOLD analysis project Ga0247727, IMG submission 202498) | Biofilm microbial communities from Wishing Well Cave, Virginia, United States - WW16-25 | ecosystem: Environmental > Aquatic > Deep subsurface > Groundwater > Cave microbial mat | place...
CACATCGTCGTTTTCGGTCTGCCCGCTGGAATAGCCTGGTATCTCTCTCGCAGATTTAGAGCCAAGGCCAGCTTGAACAATGCTTCCGTGTAACGGGAAGATCAACAAGAACACCCCGTAACAGCTTACTGCTTGCCTTTAGATAAAGTCCAACAGCCAACACAATTATTCACATGGGAATTGTAGATGAATAAAGGACGGCTCGAAGCATTCAGCGATGGCGTCATCGCCATCATCATCACCATCATGGTACTGGAATTGAAGGTGCCGCATGGCGCCGACTTGGCTGCGCTGCGCCCGCTGATTCCGGTATTTCTGAGCTATGTGCTGAGTTTCATTTATCTCGGCATCTACTGGAACAACCACCACCACCTTTGCCAGGCAGTGCGGCAGGTCAACGGTCGCATCTTATGGGCGAATCTGCATCTGCTGTTTTGGTTATCGCTCGTTCCCTTCGTCACCGGCTGGATGGGCGAGAACCATTTCGCCGCCACGCCGGTCGCGCTTTACGGTGTGGTATTGCTGTGCGCAGCGATCGCTTACTACATCCTGACTCGCGCCCTCATTGCACAACACGGCAAAGATTCCACTCTGGCGACTGCGCTTGGCCGAGATTTTAAGGGCAAGATATCGCCGGTATTCTATGTTGTGGCAATTGTACTTGCCTTTGTGAATTCATGGCTTGCATGCTCGCTCTACGTTCTGGTAGCGATCATGTGGCTCATCCCCGACCGCCGCATTGAGAAGGCGCTCGTGGAACGAACAGGGTGATTATCGGAGATGGATCATGAATGATTTTCAGTTGCATCAGGCATCAATCCTCCAACCTATCATACCAACTCCTCTTCATAATCAAACTTGCAATAACCACAACGACGAGGTCATAGATAATATACGTCGTTTCCTGAATCACCAGGAAAATCGGTAGCGCCACCAAGCTGGTTTGCCAGACAATTCCGACCGCTACGTTGAACATGTCGCGCTTGAAATTCTTGTTGGTTTTGAAGTTCGGGTCTTCAGCCATCACCAGCTCTTGCACCGGTTTCCAGAAGCCCCAGGGACGGACGGTTTTGTAGAATTTTTTGAGCACTTCCATGTCGTCCGGGTTAGTAGCATAGGTGGCAATGAAACAGCCAGCCAACGAGACGACCAAAATGATCGGAAATTGGTAAAGATTCGGGGTAATATCCACGACCAGCGGAGTGATCAGCGAAGCGGCGATGCCGGTCAACATGCCCCAGAAATAACCGTAGCCGTTGAATCGCCACCAATACCATTTGAGAATATTCGCCGCGGTGTATCCTCCCCAGAGCGCATTCACGATCCATTGCGTGACCGAGTTGATCGATTCCACGAAAAAGCCGAAAGTGACGCCAACGACCACGACGGCAAACGAACAGAGGTAACTCATTCGGATGTAGGTTTTGGAATCGGCATTGGGATTGACGAATCTTTTATAAATGTCATTGACCAGATAGGCCGGTGCAGCGTTGACCGTGGCCGCGAAGGTTGACATGAAAGCGGCAAGAAGACCAGCCATCAAAATTCCCAGCAAACCAATGGGCACGAAATTTCCCAGCGCATACGGCAGAATCAGCTCGAAGTCGATATTCACACCCATGGCTTGCAATTGTGGCATAAAGTGAGCTGCTGCCAGAACCGTCAGTCCCGCGACCAACATATAACGCGGGAAGAAGAGTACGATGGAAACAAAGCCGTTCATCTTTGCCGCCTCTTTCGGCGAGCGGGTGGAGAGAATGCGCTGCATGTCGTAATTCGGCGCCGGGCCGGCCATGCTCACTAGCGTTCCTTTAAACAGCATCATGCCAAAGAATATCCCAAACAAAGAATACCCGTCCGCGGCGATTTTCGCATTCACAGAATCTAAAATGCCGCTCCAATCTAAATCGAGATTCCAGCCGAAGAAGATATTTTTCCAGCCGGTAGGAAGGACGGCGTTCAACGTTTCAGGACTCACTTGCATCATGGCAACGATACCGACAGCCATCGACGCGATGACCATCACGGCAAATTGCGCCACCTCGGTCAGCACCACGCTGAACATGCCTCCTTTGATAACATAAATCGTCGTGATGCTCATCAAAATGATCGCATACACGTCTTCGTTTTTCATTGCGAAGCCGCCTGCGTCAATCGACATATCCCACGGCAGAAAGGTCGCCGCAAATTTGCCGATGCCTTTGAAGTCGTATGCCAGAAAACCGATCACGCTCACCATCGCAAACACGACGATAATGATGTGGCTCAAGGTTGCGCCGGTTCCCGAAAAGCGGGTTTTGAGCCACTCGGCGCCGGTCATGGCATTGGAGCGGCGTAGCCACGTGGAGAGGAAGACCATCAAGAAAACTTGATTGAAGACCGGCCACAGCCACGGAATGAACACGCCCTTCAAACCATAAACAAAAGTGACATAGACCAGCCACATGGTGCCGGTGACATCGAACATGCCCGATGCGTCTGAGACTCCCAGAACATACCACGGCAAAGTGTTGCCGCCGAGGAAATAAGACTTGAGGTCTTTGGTTGCCCGTTTTGAAACCCAAAAGCCGATGAACAGCGTCGTCCCGATGTACGCAAGAATGATAGCGATGTCGATCCAGTGAAGCTGCATAACCTCTCCCTTCCGGTTTTCTATTTCAATCTAATACGCCCTGCGATTGAAATCGCAGGCTCAAATGTGGAAGTCGTCTAAAGGCGACTCATCAACAATCCGCCGACTCAGTCACCTTGAGGTGACTTTCATGTCTGAGCCTGAGAATTCATTCTCAGACGAGTTTACAGCCCATTACGTTTAATAACCTCAGCATACCATTTCGCCGAGGCCTTGGGTACTCGCCGCCCGGTTGCGTAATCAACAAAATGAAGCCCAAAACGTTTGGAATATCCTTCCGCCCACTCGAAATTATCCATGAATGACCAAGCAAAGTATCCTTTGAGATTGACCTTATTTTGCAGCGCTTCATGGGCGGCGTTGAGATAACTATCGAGATAGGCGATGCGCCTGCTGTCGTCAACGTGACCATCCTTCAGTTCATCTGGAGTTGCGCAGCCGTTTTCTGTGACATAGATGCTCGGAGAATTATATCTCTCGTCAATCCATTGCAGCAACTTCTGAAATCCCCAGGGAACGATATTCCATCCCATGTCGGTTTTTTGCCACTCCGGATCTGAACTGAGAATCGCCCCCATGTCAACGGCAAAATCGCCATGGTTATGAACAGGGTCCCCGGCTTCTGCGACGTTTGGCCCTGCTGCATACATCGTTGAATAATGATTCAGCCCGATGAAGTCAGCCGACCCCTTCAACAGCTTCTTCTCCGCATCAGTAAAGTGTGGGAGTCGAGCGCCGAGGCGTTCTCTCATCACCGCGGGATAGTCGCCTCTGAAGATCGGCTCGGTAAACCATCCCAGTAGAAACTCAAGAGCGCGTTGTGCTGCGGCCTTGTCGGCATCACTGTCGGTCAAAGGCTCACGCCAGTCGCAGTTGTTGCTCAAAGCGATCAAGCCTTTTTGGCGCGGCTGAAATTGCGAGCGATATTTTTCGACAGCCATTGCATGAGCGCGCAGCAATGTGTGCCCGACGAGGTAAGGTTCATCGCGTGACGTTCGCCCCGGCGCATGCAGTCCAATACTGTGGCCAAGTACGGCGCAACACCACGGTTCATTCAACGTCAACCAATGTTTGACCCGGTCGCCAAAGGTCTCGAAACAAATGGCGGCATAGCCGGCAAAAAAATCGGCTAACTTTGGATTAAGCCAGCCGTCATATTCCAATTGCAGAGCGAGAGGGAGATCCCAGTGATAAAGGGTGACCCACGGTGTAATATTATGAGCGAGCAAGGTATCGATCAGGTCAGAGTAAAAACGAAGACCTTGCGGATTGGGTTTTCCCCGACCGGAGGGTTGAATGCGCGGCCATGAAATTGAGAAACGATAGGCCCGCAGTCCGCTCGCGGCCATCAGTTTGACGTCCTGTTCAACGCGATGGTAATGGTCGCAGGCGATGTCTGCGGTATCGGCGTTTTTTATTTTTCCTGGTGTATGAGCGAAGGCGTCCCAGATCGAAAATCCTTTGCCCCCTTCGAGCCAGGCGCCTTCAATCTGATGACTCGAGGTTGCGGCGCCCCACACAAAATCGGTTGGAAAATTTTTCATCGAGTTTTTTTCGCTTGCCGCCTCTATGGGTTGTTCACGCCTGAAAGCCATTGATCCTGTTTTGCATCATGCGGATTATTGTGCTTTATCATCAATGGCCTTTTTTGACGGCACAATGTACGCACGAGCCCAATGATTCTAAAGAAAATTTTCAGTTTTCAATTTCAGGTTAATACTGATGAAAAGCGTCTGAAACAAATTTCAAAACTTCGGGCAATGAGTCGCGCCAATACGTCCAGTTGTGGCCACCCTGGCGCACGCGATATTCGTGAGGAATTTCTTTTTTCCTTATGGCGATATGAGCCAGTGAATTTCCTTCATACAAAAAATCATCATCGCCACAGTCGATAAACCATCTGACAGATTTCAACTGATCGGTTGGTAAATTATCAACAAGATAAAGCACACTCTGGCGTTTGTAATAGGCTGCTATGACGCTGTCGGCCAGATTTTCAACAACAGTTAGGCCATAGCGCCGAAAATTAATTTTGACATCTTCGGGGCTGCGAGGGCCAGTGGCGGCGCTCAACGGACAAGCCGAGGAAAACATTTCCGGATGATGCATAGCATAAGTGAAAGCGCCTTCGCCACCCATGGATAGACCGGCTATCGCGCGGTAACGCTTTTCGTTTTTGACCCGGTAAACTTTCTCAACGTAAGGAACAAGCTCTTCAAAGAAAAAGTCCTCGTACCGCCATTCTCCTTGAATGTCATTCCAATAACCGCGGCGTCCGGTATTGGCATCGGGCATGACGATGATCATCGGCGTTGCGTATCCCTCACGGATTGCCTTGTCGGCAATGTGGAGCACTTCGCCAAACTGAACCCATCCCGTCTGATCGTCGCCGCTGCCGTGCAAAAGATACAAGACCGGATAAGAACGTTTTGAAGTTTCATAATCCGGAGGAAGATAGACGGCGTATTTGCGATCACTTTTCAGAACCTTGCTTGGCAGTGACAGGTTATCATAGACTTTTCCTGTTTGGGCGAGAAGAAAGCCGGGGAGTATGATGAGTAAAACAACTGCCAGCAAAACATTTTTTTTCTTCGAACACTTGACGGCTTGAGTTAGCATAAAGATCCTCCAAAGCTAAAAATCGAACACGTTGGAATCAAAAAAAACAGCAACGGATTTCTCTGATCACACGGAATAAACCACTGCAATCCAGATTGCTACTCCTTTAGGCTTTCATAAAAATCTCGCATGATCAAGAACGCCCTCTTCTTCACGCCCCTGTCGGAGACCAATCCTTTTCTATTCCAATAATCCTGAATCACCGGCAGCGGACGACGCGGCGAGCGAAAATCGGCGAGTATCCACGGCGTAGTGCCGCGAAGAAACGGAATGCGCTTGAGCATCTTGATTTGATGCTCATAAAAACTGGCTTGATAGTCTTCCGTCCAGCGAGTCAATTCATCGCCATGATGGCCTTGCAGCGCATCGGCGCCAAACTCGCTCATGATGAGTGGTTTGTCATAGACGGTTTTCCATGAAACCGTGTCACATTTTTGTGGGAGGCCGTCGTACCAACCGATATATTCGTTGACGCCGATCACGTCGAGGTACTGGCCGAATGGATCGTCGATCATCTGCGTCTTTCCATCGATGTAGTGCCGCTCAAGAGCCGCGGTAAGAAGTCGAGTTGTATCTAATTCTCGTGCAGTTTTTGTAAGCTCGATCAGAAAACTGAGGCGAGGTTCACTAAGCGGCGTTTCATTCGACATCGACCAAAGAATGACGGCAGCGCGGTTTTTGTCTCGCGTAATCATCTCAGTTAATTGTTGTTTGGCATTTGCCAGTGTCGCCGGATTGTCCCATGAGATCGTCCAGTAAACCGGAATCTCAGCCCAGACCAACAAACCCATTTGATCGGCAAGGCGAACCATGTGTTCATTGTGCGGGTAATGCGCAAGACGAACGAAATTTGCATTGAGTTCTTTTGCCCAGGTCAGCAACGTGCGAGCGTCTTCTGTGCTATAGGCGCGGCCATCTCTCATCGGCGCCTGTTCATGAATACAAATGCCGCGGAGAAATATCGGCTTGCCATTCAGCAGAATCTCGACGCCTTTTGTTTCGATGGTTCTGAAACCGATGTTATCGATGATCGCGTCGGCTTCGCTTTTTATCTCGACCCGATACAGCTTCGGATTCGATGGCGACCAAAGCGCCAACTCGGCGTCTATTTCTATTTTTGCGTATCCGTTCGCATCGGTGGTTATTGTTTTTTCAACTTTGGCTTCGGGAATGCGAATCGTCACCTTTTGTGATAATCTCGCGCCATCGAGTTGAACCCAACCGATTATTTTCTTTTTAGATTTATTGTTTAGTTGAATGTTGTAATCACGGATAAAGGTGCCGGGTGTTTCGATCAGCATTACGTCGCGCGTGAGGCCGCCGTAGTTCCACCAATCCGTAATGACCGTCGGCACCGCGTCAAGGCGGCGTTGATTGCTGACTTTCACAATCAGCAAATTTTCATCGAGAACAAGATCGGTCACTTCAAAATTGAAGGGCGTGAATCCGCCCTCGTGTTCTCCAATCTTTTTGCCATTGAGATATGCTTTTGCTTCGTAATTGGCCGCTCCAAAGTAAGCGAACAATCGTGTGCCGGGCTTTTTCTTGTAACGGAAATCTTTTTTGTACCAGATTGTGCCTTCATAAAAGAAAAGCTTCTCTTTCTGCGAATTCCAATCTCCGGGAACACGAAGCGTTTCGGATGCATCGAAATCGTATTCAATCCGATCGCTTTTCGATGTAGGCTTTTGGTTTGTGAAGTAACCATCTTGTTTGGGCTGATAGCGATAATCAAAATATCCGTCCTCATAAGGATCAACGATAATCCGCCACGTTCCGTTAAGCGATAAATGATTTCTCGCTTCGACGTTAGTGATGAGCTTGTTGTCTTGGCTTTGTGCTAAGGCGCTGCCGCAGAGTTGGAGAAGCAATGCGAATATCGATATGTAATTCAAGATTGAAGGCATGAGGCTTTTCTCCAAAATGACAAGTGAGATTTTCATATCCCGCTCCATTTTTCTATTCTCATTTTTTCTTTGCACCTTCTGGAACTTTCAGCCAACCGTTGTCAGCGAGCCAGTCTGCCATGCGCTGCGGCCAGGTATTTATCGTTTTCAACTGTGAGCGATTTCCCATGTTGAAGGCGTGGTTGCCTTGTGCGTAGATGTGCGCCTCAGCCGGAATTTTGGCAACATAATACTTTTGAAGAATATCGAGAGTCGGCTTCGCGCAACAGAGGTCGTCAATGGCCGCCAGCAGGAACACCGGCGGCGCGTCTGCCGGGAGTGGGTCGGGAACACCTTGAGGACCGGGGTAAATTAATATTTGAAAATTCGGTTTGCCATTAAGCAGGTCAATGGGATCTGGCGCATTTGCATCACCGTCGCCGGAGGTGTATGCAAGCATCGCCATTACTTCGCCACCGGCCGAGAATCCCATCATCCCAATGCGCTTCGGATCGATGTTCCATTCGTTCGCACGGCTTCTGACCAAGCGCATCGAACGATAAGCACCGGCGCGAGTGTGATCCAGGGTATAGGGCGAGTTCTCTTCAAACGCGAGTCTGTATTTGAGAGCAAACGCCGTAACGCCGATGCTGTTCAAATAGACCGCGGCGTTGCGCCCTTCGGGATTAAACACAAGCTCGCGGTGGCCGCCTCCCGGACAAATCACAACTGCGGCGCCGGTTACCTTTTCTTTTGGCGGCAGATAGACCGTGATCGATGGATTGTGAGTGTTGCGAACCCACGAATCCTTTGCCAACTCAGGCTCATTACGCCTTTCTTCGAAACCCGGCGCGCCGTTTGGCCACAGCGGAATTTGTTGGTGCTGTTCTTGCGCTTGAATTGTAATGCTAAATAAACAAACAAGCGAGTAGATTCTGAGTAGCGATTGCATGGGTTCGTTCTTTCACCAAAATAATGAGTTCGTGATTTAGCGTCAGCAGAAATATCTTCACAATAAGCAAACAAGAGAGCAACAGATTACACGGATTACGCAGATTTAATCCGTGTAATCAGCGGAATCCGCTGCTGCTGGTTTTTCCAACTTATTAGGGTTGTGGGTTGTTTTTGATGAATGCGATCAGTTCATCGACTTGAGTAAACGCAATCGCCGTGTACGTGTCGGCTGCGCCGTAATAGATCGCGATGCGACCGGTAGCGGCATCGAACAGCGTGGCGCAGGGGAACGTAACGTTCGGAACAAACCCAACTGTTTCGTATTCCTTTTCGGGCGTCAGAATATAGTCTGTCGTTCTGTAAAGCACTTTGCCCGGATCATTCAAATCAAGCAAGGCAGCTCCCATGCTGTACACGAAGCCGTTGCAGGTTGTAGTCACACCGTGATAAAAAAGCAGCCAGCCTTCCCGGGTTTCAATCGGCGCCGGCCCGGCGCCGATCTTCGTAGACTCCCACCAATTTTTGCTGCCTTTGGACATAACGTGCCGGTGTCTACCCCAGAAAGTCAGATCGGGACTGTGACTCAGAATTATGTCGCCGAAAGGAGTATGACCACTATCGCTCGGACGGCTTAACATGACATAAAGCCCGTTGATTTTTCTCGGAAACAAAACGCCGTTTCGGTTAAACGGCATCGTGGGATTTTCCAGTCTGGTAAAAGTCTTGAAGTCTTTGGTCATTCCCATGCCGATGGACGCGCCCGGAAAATCATCGCACCAGGTGATGTAGTAAGCGTCTTCGATCTTCACCAAGCGCGGGTCATAGGCGTAGCTTGTCGGCGCCGGTTTTCCCTTTTCATCTACCCAATGAATGTCCTCAGGATTTAATTCCCAGTGAACCGCATCGCGGCTTTTTCCAAAATGCAACTGCGGCCGGCCGTTCTTGTGATCGATTCTGAAAACGCCGACGAAGGCTCCCTCATAAGGGATCACGGCGCTATTGAACGCCCGTGCGCCGCACGGTATTGGATTCCAACCAATGATTGGATTCTTGCTATACCTCCAAATCACCTCACTGAGCTCCGCGGGTTTGTTTTCCCAAGGAATATTTGACAGCCTCGCCCCTCTAATCATTTCGTTCATCGGTGTCGTCCCTCAGGTTGATACAACGTTGAAAGAATTAAAATCATATGAGGAAAAATTATTTAAAATAATTTTGCCATAATCATGGCTTTTTCCAGGCGCGATGCAGGCTGGCGCCGGGCTTGAGCAGACTGTCCCACTCCGCGCTGGAGAGTTTAGTGCCATTGACGCCGCCTATCCAGGGAGAAGACTCGCCACCTTGGGATTTGCCTGATGATAAGTCAAAGTGATGATCGAACCTTTCTCGTACTGCTTCTTGATTTCGTCAACGATCAACGCTCGATATTTTATGTTATCATGATCCCACGTTGAGTCGGCAAAGCAAAATCGTTGCCCCAGAGTGCCGGATACTTGCCGGTTAGTTCCGCAACTCTGTCCGTAGATTTTGACATGCGGCCAATGAAATAATGCTGGCCGGTGAGTGTTTTCTTTCCGGAGATGCTGTACAGATATTCGAGCAGCTCTCTTGTCTTTTGACTGGCATCGGGGTTGACGGTTTTTGCAACTGGCTCAATACTAAATGGCGCAATCGCGCGTGCCGGGCCATCGAGCTTTAATTTGATAATCGTGGCAGTATTATTTCTAAAGCCAACGGCAGCACCAAAGCTCAAGATTTCATTGCTCTTTTACGAGAACCGTGCTATCGACTTTTATCAATTCTCGTTTCAACAAGCCGGCCTCTATCGCCTCGGCATATCGAGATTGCACATTCCTTAAATCAACGGAGCCTTTCAACACCTCATCCAAAGTGCCGTCGGCATTTTTGTCGATAACGACGATGTCCTCGGGACACGGTAGCGAGCGCTTGTCAATGATCTTGAATTCATTGAAGGGTTGAGCGCTGGCAGGGCGAAAGCTGATAATTTCGATTTGGAAGCCGTTGCTTTCATGAACATATCGATTGACGAGCGGCGCTTTTACGCGCAATTTTTTTTCCAAGGCGATCCTGCTCAGGCCATCATGATAAATTTTCTGTGCATCGGCCAGATTCATGTCCCCGAGAACGATGTAATCAATGATTCGATCCTGATCGAGATCAACGGCCAGAACGTTTTCTCCAATAAGCTCGTTGTAAGCTACCGCAGTATCTGCAGATGAAATCGAACGAATACGAAAGGCCTCGTCGCCGTAAGCGAATCTGAACATGGATGCGTTGAATTGAGGTTTTTGCTGTGAGCATCCGCAAAGCGTGAGTATGCTTAGAAGGAATCCCATGAAGCCAGGGGACGGCTGCTTTGTTTGGTTCGCAACACAATTCGTGTTCATCGTTTTGTCCTCCTGCAAATTGCGTAACAACAAAATTCGTCAATACTCTTCATCGCACGGAAACAATTCTTTTGGGGCTGCGGCGCACAGTTTAGGCTTTACACCTGCGGAGCGATGACGTGCGCGGCCTTCACAGACGTGCGCACCGGCACGATCTCGAACTCGACAAGATCACGCCATGCTTTCGTCCACACGGCGAAAAGTGCGGCATCGTCGGTTCGCATGAGCTAATAGCACGTCTTGAACTCAAGATCGACCCAACTGGAGACGTATTTTAATCCATCAACATCCGGCCTTTATCTCGTGCACGGCGATAAACCTCCGGCGCTGCTCCTTCGTTAAAATGTTCGATAACCATGTAGAGCATGTTCGATTTCCCGCGTGGATTGCCACAGCACAGCGATAAAATAACCGTGCGACCTAAAACAATTTGATTTCGATATCGTGATAAAAAACTTCAGCGCCTTCGGATTGAAGCTGTATCTTTCCTCTCGTCAGCGGGACTTCCTTGCCGTCGATCACCTGGCGAGAATGCGTAGCCTGGAGCACAACCTCGCCATTCATAATTGTTGAAGTTCATATCCCGGTGAGGAGGAAAATTATGAAAGGCAAAATGATTTTGGCCAAAAACTATTAAACACTTCATTGGAGTATCGTCTTAAGTGACACTCGATCATGATTGAAATTCATACAGATGGATTGCCTTCAACGATGTACATCGAATGAATCATCGTAACTCGACATTTATGTCGAGAGATGAACTTCGAGCCGCGCGACATGACTTCGGCAAGCTCGGTCGAGTCGAATGTCGCGCCACGTCTATTTCTTGATCAACTCGTGCTCCGACTTCAGCATTTTTATGCAATTCATCAGCGCCCGCGACTCGTGATAGTTGACTTTCCAATCCGAGCCTTTGGCGCCTTTCAGTTGCTCCGGACTTTTGTCCAAACCATCTTTGTACCAGCCTCCATATTCATGGTCGATGAGATACTTGTTCATATACTCCCATTGTTTCCTGAAGGCTTCATCATACTTTTTGTCCTGCGGAAAAAGTTTGGACATTAGCAACAAGGCATTCAACCCCTCGGCTTGCACCCACCATTCTTTCGCTTCGTTGATGATGGTGATGGAATCTGAATCTGCAAAATAATATCCCTCATAAAAAAATCCGCCGTTGTGGTCATCCCAACCAGCCGCGAGCGCATGATCGATCATTCTCTTTGCGACGGTAAGTGTTTTCGTGTCAGCTTCAAGCCGCAAAATATGCGAGGCTTCCAACATGAGGTAGGCTGTTTCAACATCATGGCCGAAGGAAACATGATCGAGAGAATAGTTCGCCTCCCGCGCTGCAGCGGACGAATCGCGAAAAGACACCGGCATCCAATTTCGTTCCAAGTAAAGCGTCAAGTAGCCTTTTTCCGTGGTGATGGTGTCGCGTATGATGACAAGCATTTCAAAAAGGCGTGAGCGCAAGAGACTGTCCGGCCACACTTTGTACAATTCCGCAAACGCTTCCATCAGATGAATAGAGGAATTCTGATCTTTCCAGCCGATAGTGGCAAAATCCCAGGCTTTAGTTTTTGCCCGGTCATTGCATGGCAAACTCCCATCTCGCGCCATTTGATCGAAGTATCCCTTGTGCTCGGGATCGTGGCTGTGTTTTTCAAGCCACAAGAAAGTTTTTTCGGCAAGGGTCAGCGCCGAGGTATCACCTGACATGGCATAATAACTCGCCAACGCATAGATGGCAAACGCATTGCCATAGGCGCGCTTCTCATCTTGATAAGAGTTTTTGACCGGCCCGCCTTCACGATTTCTCAGCATGTAAAAACCGCCGTATGTTTCATCCCACATTTTTTCTTTTAAGAAATGAAATCCGTGCGCGGCGAGTTTGCGATAACGGTCGTCATTGAAAAACATGGCGGCCTGAGAAGTTGTCCACACGTGCCGGCTTTGCGACACGATCATTTTGTTTTGAGGTCCCGACTCGTCGGGATGCCAATCATAAGTGAAGTCACAAAGAAAACCGCCGTGGACAGAATCTACCGACAATGGATACCAGGGATTCAGCAACTCGGATTTCAGTGATTTCTCCATCTCGTCACGCATTCTCCGGTTTTCTTCCTTTTCAGTCGAAGCAGCACATGCGGCAGTCATAATCATCAGTAGTAGGCTTAGAAGTGAGAGTCGTTTGATTTGCTTATACTTTGACAATGTCGTTTCCTCCGAAATGAATAAATCAAATTGTTTTGCGCAAAGATTTTTTTCCTTCAAACATCTCTAACTCGGACGACCGTGACTAAACAAGCGTCGATCGCAAATGAGCGCGAATGAAAAATATTGACGTTCATTCGTGTTGAGTAGCTGTTTTAAAAATGTGCGCCGAAAAAGCGCAGATTTCACTTTAAGGAAACTAACGATCATCATTCCCAAGCACCTGCTTCGCGGCCAAAACTAAAAACATAAAATTCTCTGCGCCGCCGCCAATGACATACTCGGTCTGCTGCCACAAGAACGGCCACTCTTTCAGTTCGGGGAAATCGGGACGGATAAGGCCGGTGCCGGAGGCGACGCCGCCGGGAATGTAAGACCAATCGGCGCGATTGAAGCCGTAGGCGGTGGTCAAAGACTTGGCGCCGACCCCGGAAGCGAAGGAGGCTGTGTTCGCTCCGGGGTGGCAGCCAAGAACGAAGTTGAACACCTTGAGCATATTTTCTTTGGGAAAATTCCGGCCGGGCAGAATAAGATCGACAAGCTCAACACAACGTCGTCATGCTGCGATCTTAAAAGATAAATAGGAAGAGACTGCAATATCTTTTGCTTTGTACTAAAATCCATGGCGGCGGCTATTTTCTTTCAATACTCTTTGAGCAGCTCGAGCATTTTGCGGTCGAGCTTGTGGCCTTTATAGTCTTCGTATTTCACGTCGGCGCGCTCGCTGTTGAGCACGCCAAAGGCGCCTTTCAAATTCCACAGCGCTTGGCCCCAGCCCGCTTCTTTCCAAAGCGAAAGAATGTCTTTCATCCAGGGCAGCATCACATCGTGCGGGGTCTTGTTGTAGCATCCCCACTCTCCCACATGCACGCTCACACCTTTGTCGATTACGGGTTTCCATCTGTCGATCAATTTTTCTTTCAGCGTGGCTTTGTCCCAAAGCTTTCCGTCGGCGCCCTTGAGAGGCCAGGAGGGAGGGGTGAATGTTTCAAATTCATCTTTTGGAACCCAGGTCGCGGTGTAGTGGCTCACGCTCATTGGATCGTACCCGCGCGTGCTTTGAACAAGGCCAAGATCGACGATGCCATAAACCGGCGTTCTGCCGATGTCTTTTCCATCGGCAACGATCAATCGCTCCGGGTCTTCTTCTCGAATTCCCATGACGAGCGCCTTGACGATTTCAACATAACGCGTCTCGTCGGTCATCTTCGGCGGCTCGTTGATGAGATCGAAACTAAGTTCCGAATTTGGAATTCCCCTGTAGCGCTTCGCAAAAACTTTCCAGTGATAAACCGCAGCATCAAGAGCCTTTTGCATATTCTCAGGAGTATCTTTGAACAAATCCATCGGCTCCTGGTCGCGGCCATTGATGCAATAGCCCGGCACGCGATGAAAATTCAGATTGATGTGAATTTTGTACTGCTTGCCCCACTCAATGACTTCATCGATGTCCTTGAGAACATTTTCATCAATTTTATACCAATCTTCTTTGGATGCCCAATTCCAGTATGACATTGGAATGCGCGCAAAGTCGAAGCCCCAGTCGGCCATGATCTCCAAGTCTTCTTCATTGAATTTTTTTCTTGGCCCTCTGCCGCCGGTTTTTTCAGTAAAATTAAAACCGCGATACCGAGGAAATTTGTGTTTGGGTTGATCCGGTTTTGCTATCGCTTCCAGCCCAACGCCGGATATCGACATCGCGCCGAGCGCTGCGCTGCTTGTTTTAATAAAGTCGCGTCTGTTCATTGAATGGAATCCTCCATTTGATTAACCCGTTTGCAGGAAATTTCTTCGCCGGGTAATCGGCTTTTCAGATTTTGTTTATCATCAGGACAACACTTATACAGCCCAATGGCGGGGATAAAAAACAGGGTGGCGGCACTAAACTATTTTACAATGCCGCCACCCTCTGTTGAATCATTTCCTCCAGTGCGGGTAATGTTTACTTGATCAGCATCATCCGCTTATACGATTTGAACTCACCGGCCTCGAGCTGATAGAAATAGATGCCGGAGCCATATTGTTTGGCGTCGAATACAACGGTGTGTCGGCCGGCGCTCATCGGACGATCAATAACCGTAGCCACTTTTTGCCCTAACAGGTTGTAGACCGTCAACTTTACATTGGAAGGTTTGCCTAAAGAAAAGTTGATCGTCGTCGTTGGGTTGAAGGGGTTCGGGTAGTTCTGCGCCAACGCGTAGCCCTCGGGCAACTGATTCGGCCTGTAAATTGCGGTAGGCTCGAAAGCAATAACCTGCAGATAGTCCAGAGTGACTCCACCCGCAGCAGAAGACAGGGTAATCGAATGCGTACCCTGGCTCAGGGTGAACTGGTCGCTAAACGTATCTCCCGTATCTGCAAAGGCAATACTCGCAGCGATCGGGGTTCCGTCAACCGCGAGTTGACCTCCAACCGTGCCCGAGGCAGCGAAAAATACCCGCAGCATATAGGTTGCATCGTATGGGGCATCCACACTGAAGGTAATGCTTCCGCCCGCGCCCAACGTAACTCCTTTAAACTTGTTGGGGACCCATGGAATACTTGCATCAGCCTGCGGAATCACTCCATCATACACGGCATCCGGGGCTCTCAGAGCCTTCACAACAGTTTCCGTTCCCGGTTGTAATAGATCTATTCCGGCGAAGTGCTGGTATCCCCAGGAAGGGGTGATTCTTATGACATTTGTTCCTGTCAAAAAGGTCAACGCCCCGGCTTCTATCAAATCCGCTTGCGTCCACTTTACCCATGTCCACTCATTGATCGGCATGCCTTGGTGAGGGTTGGGACCGTTGGGGCCGGCGTTCGTACTATAGATTAATTCGCCATAACCAAAGGCGGTGTCATGTATTTCCACGCCGTTGATGAGTGTATGTTGTCCCCTCGTATCGTTCCCACGCATGTGCGTCCAGACATTCAGGTCGTATTCCCCGCCGGTTGGGAGATCGAAAGTCCATTCAATCGATCCGGAACCATCCATTTGGTAATAAGTGAATCCTTCAACCTTGAATACGGTAGCGTCGCCACCTAACGTGACCTCTTCCGCTTCTACCGCACCAACAATAGCGAGCGGGCTTACCGTGGTCAAGCCTTCGATATCTGCAACGTACTGAGCTTTGTTGGCTTCGAATGTTGCCTTCGCTGCCCCGGGAACCAATTGAGATCGCCAAGCGGCAAGCCGTCGGTTCCGGCGGTCAACAGCGCCGCGTTAGTGTACGTGAAATCCTCCGGCAACGGCCAGATGCTGTTCACGAAGTCATTCTCATCGCGATCCCCATCCCAGTAGTACCTTGCATCGGGGTTATTAATAAAAATGGGGTTTGCATACATGTCCGAGATGAACTGGGTCATGTGTGGGAAGACGTCGTCAGTGATGTATGTGCCCAAGTTCGGGTTTTCGTTCCAGTTGTCCTGCATGACCATACCATCCCATCTGGCAAACCAGCCCAAGGTGGTATCGTTGACGAACGGCTGCGCCTGGATATAAGGAGTCTAAGCGGCATCGAACGCATCAAAACGCGGGTCGCGCCAATAGCTATTGTTGACCAAGAGGATTTGGCGGTCAAAGTTTGTACCAAACCGTGCCGGTAATTCTCCAATGCCAAAGAAGCCCGTGTAAGGATCGGCAGTCCGACCCGGGTCGGTGTACTGAGGCTCACTATCACCGTCCCAGTAAAAGTTCACGAACACGTTATTGGTAACGTAGCACTCTTTCCACAAAGCGCCTGCTTGGAACGAACGCCCGACGTTGATAAGTGTATTGTGATTGAAGCGAAGATAATTAACCGGTGCAGCTTCAGACTGGAACGGGGTGAAGCCGATGTTAAAGAAAGTGTTGTTTTCGATCACCACGGTATCGGCGCCAACCTCGAACCTGACGCCAAGGCCTTCCCATATCTGGGTGGGTCCAAAGAGGTTGCGGAACGAGCAATTGGTAATCCAAAAATCGTTGTTCGCGCCATCCGGGCCGAGGTGATGCCAAGCGTTGCGGTCAAAAACGACATGGTCGAACACATAGTTTTTGTCGGTACCCAGAAGCTTGATTGGTTCGTAATTCGCCACAACTCCCAAGCTGGTACGGCCCATGAGCCAAACGGTCTTCACCGTGAGGTCATGATTACTCCTGAACATCGTTCCGTCTGGGGCGCTCCCATCTGGGCGTGCGACTCTTTGAATAACGGCTGGATCGTAATCAATCTCTCCCGGTTGTAAAGCCGCCTCGGTTTGACCGACGATGGTGAGGGGAAAGTCGTTGTTCTCTATGGGGTCAGTGATCCAGTAGAACCCACCTCTCTTGAGGAGGTAAACACGGCCGGCCGGTTTGTGTCGTTGGCGATGGCGGTGCGAAGGGCGTTAACAAGAGGCACATCGGGAGATTCCTCCCACTCGACGAGCAGTGTATCGCCCGCTTGCGCCCTGGCCTGCTGTGCCGGCCAGAAGGTGATGATAGCGGCAAGAGCAACAAGCATGATACCGTAATAAAACTTCATGGAATCCTCCAGTCGTTCATTTGTTAGTGGTTTGTTTAGTTGATTTCTGTGGTCAAGGCGTCATAGGAATCCTCCAATCGTTTTACTACTATAACGTTAAATTGTAAGCCAGATTCCTTTTCAAATCATCCCGCCGCGATGGAATCACTTAATGCATCGGCACAAATGTAGTGCTTAAAAAGATGCTTACACAAAATGGTAGCGCAACCAGCAGCTTAACGTTGTAGAGTAGTGTTTGGTTTTCCTGATTGATTCCACAAGCTGAGATAGGCTCTTAAAATTTATACCGAGCGCCAAAATCAAAGGTGCGGCCGTAATATTCGATATAAGACGGCTTCAAAGTCGATCCCCCACGGTAGTTCTGGTCTGCGCGGTTATTCAGATTGTTTGCATTGGCAAAAATCTCAAAATTGTGAGGCAGTTTCTGCTTGACCGAAATGTCGAAGCGCCCGTAGTCGTCGGAGAAGGTGTCAAGAAGGGGATTGTTTGGATCGACATAGGTGCTGATATCGGTTTGGTACAGATAAGAGGATCGGGCTGAAAAACCTCGGAAATCATAGCCAAGTGTGACATTGGCTATATGAGAGGGTTGGTCCGGCATACGGCCCGCCCTCACGGAATCAGTTTTCAGCGATTGCCAGTATGTTCTTGGCCGAACCGTCCGAATAGAGTCACTATTGACCAGGTAATACCCTTGATATTTCGTCTCGGAATCGATGGAAGTATAGTTTACGCTTAATACAAGCCCCTTGAGTATCGAAGGAAGATACCAGAAGTTTGTCTGCCACTCGAGCTCAATTCCTTTATAGGTGGCTTTGTAGGGGTTGTTGATGAAAGTATTAAGCGCAGGACTCGCACTACTATACCACGAAGGAGGAATGTTTGCTATTCCGTCGGGGCCGACGCCATACAACCCCTTTAGTTCTTCGGGGAGGAACGATGTGCCCTTAAGGGTCAAAGCCACCGGGCTGACATTGAAATTGACCGGAATGATCAGGTCTTCAATAGACTTATGGAAGGCGGAAACGGTAACCAAGCCGATCTTGTTTTCGTAGACTGAAACCGCGGCATCGTAGTTCGTGCACTCAGCCGGCTTCAGGAGCGGGTTAGCCGCGCGGATGAGTGAATTGAAGCCGTCTATTGAAGTGATCGGCGTATATTGTATGAAATCCGGTCGGGTCAGCGTACCGGTGCGGGCCAGACGAATTTTCATCCACTCGGTGGGCCTCACTTGCAGATGTACCATTGGCAGCCAAAACGAGTTTTTGCGGACATTCTCCAGAACAACAAGATCTACTGGCTCTAAGGCGTCTCGAAAAGCTGAATTGATTTCCCTGAAACGCTGACCATGATACTTGGAGTAGTCGTCTTCGTAGCGGACTCCCGGGGTAAGAGTAATGCGGCTACCCAGGTTTAGTTCAGCCATGATGTATCCAGCCCAGTAGCGCTCCTTTCCGTCGTAATCTCGTCCCCGGCTACCGACTGCATTAACCCGGTATTCAGAATCAACAGGGCCGTAAGCATCCAGAGTTCTTTGTAAAGCTCTTGTCAAGTGTGCCATCAAGTTTTCAGTGGCCACGTAGCCAAGGTCGAAGGCGCGACCATAAGCGCGGTTCAGGAAATTGTCGCGACGATAGTTATCCAGTACTAAGCCAATCGGTAGAATTCCTAAATCTCCGATAAGCTCGCTAAGATTCCTTCCATTCAATTCGGGAAGCTGTGCGACAATTTGGTCGAAAGGTGTATTCAGGTTGCCGGCGCCGCTACCGTATTGCAGACCGGCGCGACCTCTTTGAAATTCATCGTTTCTCCGGTTCAGCCACCGCCGTTTTCCCCCGGTCTTGACGTAACCACTTAACCAGTTGTTGAGACGAAATGGAACCTGCACGTTCAACTGCGCCATCACAACATTTTCTTCCCGTTTCGTCGCTTGCACAAAAATGTTCTGCAGCGCAGTGAGCGTGTCAACCCTGATCATCGATTGAAGCTCGCTTGGGTGCGTTGTGTGATCGGGTATGGATGTGAAGACATTGCCTTCTTGTCCGAAACGCCAAACAAAATCCTCCGGGTTATCTATGCGCGAAGCTGTCCTTGACAATCCGACGTCGTAGCGCAACCAATCGAAATTCTGCTCTGCGCCGATCGCGCCCGTGTAGATGTCTGTTGTGCCGGTGTGGCGCTCCAGATCGTAATAATGGCGATTAAACTGAGCGTTTATGTTGTTGATGCGGTAGAGGCCATCGGATTTAAGCCGATTACCGAAGAAGTTTGCGGTGATTTTGCCAGCAGGTATCCGGTAGTCGAACAGGACGCTCCCACCTCTGCGTCCGCGCTTCACTGTTTCTTCCCTCAAGCCAACATCGGAGATCACAAGAACCGGCGCATTGGTCTGAGGATTCGTTCCAGCCCGGTAATTGCCAGAGAACTTATCGGCGCTGCGATCATAATCGTCTATATTAAAACTGCCAATGAGGCCGAGACGGCCGTAGAGGTACCGATTGCTAACACTGCCGGTGAAAGTGTAGTTGCCAAAGTAGTCTTGAAGTCTATTGTATCCCCCCTGAGCTGTAGCATTGAATTCGAATTGTTCCGGAGCCTCTTTCAGCCGTAGATCTACTGTACCACCAATAGCGTCGGCGTCCATATCCGGTGTAATCGCTTTCTTCACCTCGATGCCGTCGAGCATGCTGGAAGAGATGAGAGACAGATCAACGCTCCTGTCTTCCGCGCCTGTTGAAGGAACGCGCACGCCATTCACTGTAACGGTGTTGTATTTTGGGGAGAGTCCACGGATCGAGACTTTGGTTGCTTCCCCGCCTGACCGCTGGATGGCAACACCTGGCAGGCGACCGATTGACTCGGCGGCATTCACATCGGGCAATTCCCGGATGCGGGCTTGAGAAACGATATTGGAGATGGTATTTGAGGAGAGCTGCTGGTTGATCGCCCCCAATTGTCCCTCTGCTTGTGCAGTGACTTCTACGACTTGTCCCTCTATAATTTGAAAATCTAATTTTATTACTTTATTAACCGTTTGACCGTCTTCTACTGTTACATCGACGATTTTCTTCCTGTAACCTATGTAGCTAACCACCAGCTTATAATTTCCAGGGGTATCTGCGAAATTACGAACTTGCCTTTTAAGTCTGTTGCTGCTCCGTAGCGCGTACCTTCAATAACGACATTAGCTCCCGGCAACGGTTCATTGTTTTGGCTATCGAAGATTGAGCCTTCGATTTTTGCTTTTCCCTCGAGACCTGCAAATGAATTAGAAGAAAGCCAAAGAACCAGAGGCACCAGGATAAGAAATAGACACAAGCGATTCCGAAACATTTTCTCATCTCCTCGGTTAGTTGTTCCCCTCAAACATACTTAAAATGTCTGAGCACTCACAGGAAATAACATGTATGTACTCTTACATGAGAACTGGATCAGTTGACACTTGTCAGGCATATAGATGTCTGCCCGTCGATATGAGCGTCATTACCACGGAGGACGAGATCACTGTTCGAGTAGCGCCGTAATGTTTGGATTGGTGAACCAGAGTGAAGTCAGGGCTTTTGCCATACCAGAGTATGACAGCACGTGAGATTGGCTGACGCTCAATTCTACATGCCAGAGGATGACAATTGACAAAGAGCGTGGTAGAAACACTTACAGGGGATATTTAACTGGCTTATAAGCGAGCTTGTACAATACGGAATTAAGCAGCCGTATGGACACTAAAATTCATTATATTTAAGCATTTCGGCATATGTAGTAGATGGCTTAATCAATTCGTATAAAAATCTAAAACTCCGGCTATTTGAACGAAAACGATTTCGGTTCTTTTGATCATTATCGTGCTTACCATATGGCTTTCGAAAATGAATGTAACAGCCAGACTTGTTACATCGAGCGATTGTTAAGATAATCTATTTTTTTAGAAAGTCAATAAGAAATTAAGCTGGTTTTAAATTAACTAAATCGATTTCGAGGCACTCATCAAAAATCCTGTAGATGCGTTCAAATTTTCGAGAGCTAAGAAATTTCATCTTGGAATTTTGAAAACTATTTACTATTATTTCAACGATATAACGAAAAAATAATAAGAAATATCTTAAGTGCCGATCTTATTGAACTCAAGTTGATGCGAAAACGGATCGAAACAAGTGGATAACCGAAATCGATTTCGATCTTTTTCCAGTTCCCGATCTATGATGATTATTGCTCTTTAAGATTAGGTCCTCCATCTCGGGCATTGACTTACTGCATGGTTGGAATTCTTTTTTGAGGTAATTGATCATGAGCAATTCTTTGACAATTAAAGATATCGCAAAGTTGGCCAAAGTTTCACAGTCAACCGTCTCAAAAGCCCTCAATGATCGACCTGATATCGGTCGTGAGACGAAGCAAAATATTTTGAAAATAGCCGAGGATCATAATTTCACTCCAAACGCTTTTGGCAAAGCGCTTAAAACCAGACTAACTGAAAGTATTGGCGTTATTTTTCGTCGGGATGACAATCCCTTATCCAGCAACCCTTTCTATTCTCGAGTCCTGGAGGGCATTGAGGCAGAATTGGCATTCAATGACTATAATCTCGTGCTGCATCTGGTGCCTGAGCACAACATACCTGTTCTACCCAAAATGGTTCGAAAAAAACAAGTCGACGCCATCGTACTTGTTGGAATCAAGCACGAGGCATTTGTCCGGCAAATACAGGATGCAAATGTACCAGTCATATTGGTGGATCCCAAAACCGATATTCCAGGGTGTTCACAAGTTCTGATTGATAATGAAAACGGCGCTTTTTTGGCGACGCAGCACCTCATTCAAAGCGGCCATCAAAAGATTGGGTTTATCTCAGGCGAGCTTTCCCGCTTGAGCTTCAAGCAACGCTTGGATGGATATATAAAGGCGTTGAAGTACCATAACATTCCCGTCGAGGAAGCGCTTATCAAAGCCGGTGGCGTTGAAGCAGGTTATGATTTGACAAAAGCACTTCTCATGTTACCCCATAGACCCACGGCAATTTTTTCTGCAAATGATATCAACGCTATTTATGGATACAAAGCCATCAACGAATTCAACCTCAGAATTCCGGATGATATTAGCATCGTCGGGTTTGACGATATTGACCTCTCAAAGATGGCTATCCCGCCTCTGACGACTGTAAGAGTTTATAAAGAGGAGCTGGGGTCGGTTGCCGTTCGGCAGTTGCGCCAAGCAATTAATGAAGAACAGACTGGACATACAAAAATCATCATTCCGGTCAAATTGATCAAACGAAGCTCTGTTAAGAAAATCGGCGTTGCCCATCAGCAACATCAATCATCGATGAGCTGAGAACGTTGGCCTGAGTTGCGCTGAAGCTGCAAGATCATCTCGCGAAGTGGGCCAATCTTCCCTGCCTTGTCAGCCAAATTTTTATCCAGCAGAGAGGTCTCACCTTGAAGAAATTCATTTACTCTTTTGGTGCTTTCTGTTTCATTTGTGTCGGGGGGTCGATGGCCTTTGCGCAAGGAAACAGAATTTCTTATAACAACCAGGAATTATTTTTGAGCGGATCAAATGTAGCCTGGGTTAATTTCGCAAGAGATATTGGCCCCGGCGCTACAAATTTCAGCAAGTTTTCACAGATATTTGCTGAAATGAAAGCCGCCGGAGGCAATTCATTTCGTCTGTGGCTTCATACGACCGGCGAAACCACACCTCAGTTTGACCCCAACACTAACATGGTGATTGGTCCCGGCTCGGGCGCTTTGGAAGATTTAAAGCAGATCCTTGATCTTGCCTGGCAAAATGAAATTGGGCTGCTTCTGTGTCTCTGGTCGCATGATATGATGGCTACTGGGAGACCTGCCATTTTAGATAGAAACGAAAAATTATTGACGGACACAACTGCCATCAGGGCTTACATTGATAATGCTCTTATCCCAATGATGGAGTATGTAGGAGCGCATCCCGCAATTATCGCATGGGAGATATTTAATGAGCCGGAGGGGTTTACTGAAGTCGGCAACTGGGGAGATAGAAGACATGTCCGGCAATATGATGTTCAGAGATTTGTGAACTTGACAGCCGGAGCTATTCACCGCACCGATTCGACGGCCCAGGTAACGAACGGCACTTGGGGGCTGCAGGCATTGGTTGATGTTCCGATATTGACAAAAGTATCACCCCAAGCTTTTTATAATTCCTTGACCGATGAGCAAAAGCTCCGTATTGAAAGAGAATTTGAAACCAAATACGGTTTGAAATTGTCGGCGCAACAGATAATCGATCAATTCCATTCCGCAGCCAATTACAATTACTATCGAGATGACCGGCTGATAGCTGCCGGCGGCGATCCGGACGGCACGCTCGATTTTTATACGGTTCACTATTACAGTTGGGCCGGTACAGCCCTTTCGCCATTTCATCACTCCTATTCATCATTGGGATTGGACAAACCGTTAGTCATAGCTGAATTTTTTATGGAGAACGCCTTCAGCATTCCATATCAATATTTATATCAACAACTATATGCAACCGGCTACGCCGGCGCCCAATCATGGCAATGGTGGGGTGATACCCAGGCTAATGACAATGCGAAAAACTACGATCATACTCGTACACTGGCTACACTGCAGACTATGTATGAAAACTATCGCGAAGACATCGAGGTTAAGGACAGCGGTGGAGTTTGGCCGCTCGTCAGCATCATCAGTCCTGGAGATGGTACGGAATTCTCCGAAAGTGAAGAGATCACAATTGCGGCAGATGCATCTGACAATGACGGCTCCGTGGTTTTGGTTGAGTTTTTTGCTTCTGATGCTAAAATTGGTCAAGCCGGCGCCGAACCATACGCGATTACCTGGACAGACATAGAACCCGGCGATTATACCCTGACGGCCGTGGCGACGGATGACAAAGGCCATAAGCGAACCTCTAATAGAGTATCGATCAAGGTGGCTGGTGCACTGGAGTTTGTGAAGCTGGAAGCGGAGCAGGCGACTCGTTCGGGTCAAGGATTTGCTGTTATAAATACTCCCGGTGCCAGCAACGGCGCTTATCTGGAGATGCGCACAAACGTCGGTTCAATCACCTGGCAACTTCCTGGCGTACAGGTCGCAGGAACCTATGAGATAAGATTCGGATACAGATTGTCTTTTGATCGTCCAAAGAACCAGTTCATAAACGTTAATGGAGTAAGAGTTGCCGAAGTCGCATTTGACACTACTTTGAACGTATGGTTTGAAGAGCCGTTAAATGTCGATTTGATTGCGGGGGACAATAATATTCAAATGGAACTATCGTGGGGCTGGATGGACCTCGATTACATTGCCGTTCCAAAGAGTGTTGTCACCTCTGTCAAAAGTTCCGATCAACTCCCTGCTCATTTCTCTTTGCAACAAAATTATCCCAATCCCTTTAATCCCGAAACGACTATTAAATACTCGCTCGCAAAATCCGAGAACGTGAAGCTTTCCGTTTATGATCTCCTGGGCCGAGAGGTTTCTGTTCTCATCAACGAAAAACAAAATGCCGGCCCATATGAAATTTCCTTCGACGGCAGAAATCTTGCCAGCGGCGTCTACTTTTATCGTCTGAGCGCAGGATCATTTGTCGACACAAGGCGGATGTTGCTGATGAAATAAGCGGCATCAATTTTTTAATGAGAACGTTTTTGAAAAGTATCGTGAGTGAGATGATGGCATCGACTGGATGATTCGACACAGAAAATTTGAAAGCCGGCTTTTTCGAGGACAAGTTTTTATGAACCGTGCATTTTTATTTTTCGTAGCGTTAGCTTTGAGTGCCGTTTGTTTGCCAATTAAAAAAGTGTTTGCTCAAAACGATAAACAAGCGTTGCCGTTCATCAAAGTTGAAGGAAATCATTTCGTCGATGAAGACGGCAAGAAATTTGTTTTCAGAGGCGTGTCCTTTTCCGATCCTGACAAGTTGGAAAAAGAAGGGCATTGGAACAAAGCTTATTTTGAAGCGGCGAAGAATTGGAATTCAAATGTCGTGCGGTTTCCCGTTCATCCTCGCGCCTGGCGCGAGCGCGGAGAAGAAGAGTATCTCAAATTATTGGATCAAGGTATCAAATGGGCTGCAGAACTTGGCATGTACGTCATTATTGATTGGCACTCCATCGGAAACCTGCGGACGGAATTGTTTCAACACCCGATGTACAACACAACGAAGACCGAAACATTTCGATTCTGGAAAACCATTGCGCAGAGATATGCGCGCAATCCTGTCGTTGCCTTATATGAACTTTTTAATGAACCCACAGATTATAACGGCACATTGGGAAAACTGTCTTGGGAACAGCACAAGAACCTCATAGAAGAAATTATTTACATCGTTTATGCCCATGATAAAACCGTGATCCCGTTAGTCGGTGGGCTTGGTTGGGCTTATGATCTTAGCGTTATAAAAAATGATCCCGTTGGTTTTCCCGGCGTCGCCTATGTAACGCATCCCTATCCTCAAAAACGCACGCCACCCTGGGAAGCGCAGTGGGAACAAGATTGGGGTTTTGCCGCAGACATGTATCCCATCGTTGCAACGGAATTTGGCTTCATGAGCGCCGACGGCCGCGGCGCGCATATTCCGGTCATCGGCGACGAAACTTATGGCGAAGCGATTATCAATTACTTCGAAAAGAAAGGCATATCGTGGACCGCGTGGGTGTTTGATCCTCATTGGTCGCCACAGTTATTCGACAACTGGGATTTTGAGCCGACCAGACAAGGGCGATTCTTTAAAGGCAAACTTCTGCAGTTAAATTCCAAAAAATGATATGAGCTTCTCAATAAGTCGCATTGCTGATTCTTGCGACGTGAGGTCACATGAAAGTTTTTGTGGAGGATAGGATGAAGCGGAAAATGTTGAGTTCAGAATATTCAAGAAGAGAATTTCTCAGAGCGTTGAGTTTCGGCGGCGCGGCAATGGCCGTGCATGGATTCAAAACTTTTGAAACGGAAAAGTACATACCCGCCATCGGAATCCAGCTTTACACCGTGCGCAAGGCCATCGCACAAGATTTTGAAGCTGCGGTTCGAAAGATAGCCGAGACAGGTTTTGTAGGGGTGGAAACTTTTTCTTTGCCCGAACAAATTACTTTGGATCGGGCCGGAAAAGTACTCAGGGATGCCGGACTAAAAGTGCTGGGATGCCATTGCAATCTCCCCGTTGGCAATGACCGGGATGTAGCGTTGAGAATGGCCGAAACTTATGATGCGGACAGAATCGTTTTTCATGGTTGGCCGCCGGGAGAAAAATACAAGAATGGGGATGAATTGAAACACACTGTAGAAGTTTATAACGAGATTTCTTCTGCGTTGAAGAGTCAAGGCATCAAATTTGGTTTGCATAATCATTGGTTTGAGTTTGAGAAGAACGACGAATCCGTCGTACCTTTTTATTATCTTCTCAAAAATGTGAACCACGACATCTTTTTCGAAATCGATACCTATTGGACGAAAACCGGCGGCCAGGATCCCGTGAAAGTCATTGCGGACTTTGGCAAGCGCGCGCCGCTTCTCCACATAAAAGATGGAGCAGCGCAAAAAGGCCCTGAGATGCATAATCACGTTCCGGCTGGAGAGGGAACTGTCGATTTCTTCGGCATCGTCAAGGCAGGGGGAAAGAATATTGAATGGATGATCGTCGAGTTTGATGAGTATGAGCACGACATTTTCGAAGGCGTTCAGAAAAGCTATGCTTATTTAACAAAAAATGGACTTGCAAAAGGCAAGGTATGACAGAAAATGAACGTGGATGAAGGGAAGCAGGGAATTGAAAATTTTATTTATCGGCGGCACCGGGAACATCAGCACAGCCGTAAGCAGATTATGTGTAGAGCGCGGCTTTGATCTCTACGTGCTCAATCGCGGCACGAATAAAATTAAAATCGACGGCGCCAAGACGATTGAAGGGGACATCCATCAATCGCAAAAGCTGTCTGGGGTTCTGCAAAATCATCGGTGGGATGTCGTGGTAAACTGGATTGCGTTTAACGCCGAGGATATCGAGAGGGATATAAATCTGTTTCGCGGAAAAACGAATCAGTATGTTTTTATCAGCTCCGCTTCGGTGTATCAGAAGCCGACACAATTTCCTTACATAACAGAATCAACTCCTTTGATAAATCCTTTTTGGGATTACTCGCGCAATAAAATCGCCGGCGAAGAAAAACTAAATGCCGCTTACAGAGACGGAGGCTTTCCGATTACCATCGTGCGCCCTTCTTTGACTTATGATACCGTGATTCCCGTAGTCATCGGCGGCTGGAAAGAGTACACAATTATTGATAGGATAAAAAAGGGCAAGAAAATAATCGTGCATGGCGACGGCACTTCTCTCTGGACAATCACGCATGCCCGCGATTTTGCCAAGGGCTTTGTCGGACTGTTGGGACACCAACAAGCGATCGGCCATGCCTTCCATATTACCAGTGATGAAATATTGACCTGGAATCAGATCTATCAGAACGTGGCAGAAGCGGCGGGGGCGGAAGCAAACGTCGTCCACATTTCGTCAGATTTTATTTCTCAAGTTGAAAACTCTTTTGCCGGAAGCTTGCTCGGCGATAAATCGCACAGCGTTGTTTTTGATAATAGCAAAATTAAAAAATTCGTGCCCGGTTTTGTAGCAACAATTCCCTTTAAGACCGGAATTAAACAGACGGTGGAATGGTTTGAAGCCGACACTTCTCGCATGATTGTCCGCGATGAAACCAACTTGATGATAGATAGAATTATTCAAGCTTATGAAACAAATCGGCGTTTTAGTGATAATACTATTATTTCCCGATTTTAGCCTTTCGTTTTCACGACTAAATCAGAAGCCGAGGGCAAATGCTTCTACAATCAGAGCCGACCAATTAGTCGATCATATTCTGTATGAGAACCAATCCAAAACCATATTACTTCGTTATTTTCCCGAATGCCAACGGCACGATAATCTATACTAATTCGAACGGAATAAGCGGATTTGGTGGGATGAATTTGCTTGAAATGCAAACTTGGGTGGTATGGGTTATTTTTGAAAAAGCTTATACGCACTTTTTGCCTGCCGACGAACATGTTCTGGCAAGGCTGCAAATGCCTTCCGAAATCTCTCTGTTGTCCGAGACTTCACAACTTCTCCGGATCCAACTCAACAGTTCGGCCAGCACGATGTTCGTCAAGCGCTTCATCGGCAAGTTGAGCTAAGATATCTTGAGAATCATCAAATGCTTTCTTCCACCATCGTTCGGAGGCCAGTTCCGCAAGGATCCAATTCGCAAATGCGACTTGTTCTGGCTCCGGAAGTTGGGCAGCTTCTTCAAATGCTTTTGACAAAAGTTGTGTCATGATGAATACCTTTGTAATTGCATTGCTATCTTATCTGTTTTCAGAAATATAGCACAAAATTCGAATCATGCAACACTTGTCTTTTGTTGCTGAAGCGCTCATAGGGCTAACGTTGCTATTAACCGGCCTGCCGAAGGCAGGTCCGGTTGAATAGCGGGTTAGGCCGCGGTGGATACTCGTAAGGTGGCGACATTATTGACCGGCTGGTGGTTCCCAGAGTTCCACCTTGTTTCCATCCGGATCTATTACCCAGGCGAACTTCGCGTACTCTGACTCATC
>Ga0247727_10004672_pt1 | contig 28807 bp, 39 predicted proteins | sample WisWelCaveWW1625_FD_202498 | JGI IMG/M metagenome (GOLD analysis project Ga0247727, IMG submission 202498) | Biofilm microbial communities from Wishing Well Cave, Virginia, United States - WW16-25 | ecosystem: Environmental > Aquatic > Deep subsurface > Groundwater > Cave microbial mat | place...
ACTTGATGAGCTATATATAGCTGATCCACAGGATAATGATCAGTTTGTGGCACGTTTTGCAGATTACGTTGAGAATCTAAAGATGCGTTATCCTGATAATATATTTTTAAAAAGAATTGTATCGCGGGAAGGCTTTTACGGAAAGTATGTTTATATACCAGAGAGCCAATATCTTGATGATTCCTCGCGGCTTATGATGACTGAAGCAGCAATGAAACTATATCGTGATGATCCTGCTGCTATTGAGGTATTATTCCTTGGTGAGCTTTTGCGTAATGGACTTACAGCACGTCAGGGTGGAATGGTGGAGTTTATGCCGGTGCAGGTATTTAAAGATTTGAGCGCTTTTTTGGATACAATGCGTGATAATGTTATCAATGAAAAGGCGGATTGGCTTAGAAATCAAATAAACAATGCATTTATTCCTGTTACAGGTATAAATAGTGACTCCGTTGGTATTTATATGCCAACAGAACGTCATCCATTTTTCAAGCATTATTTGCCGGACTGGCTTAGAGATGATCGTGGAAACATTGTCGAGGCTACTACCGGGCGACGTGATTTTACAGGAAACCTAATCTATGTAAATGTTGCAGGTAATACCATCAGACCAAACCTTGAGGTAAAATCATTGGATGAGTTCCCGGATAGGCTTATGGCCTGGCAGTTTAACAGGAAAGGGCGCAAAACACTTTATAAATATCTTTTGGATAGAACTGAGGGTGTTTATCACCGTGTTAACACTAAAGTATATGACCGTCTTCTTAACCATATTGAAGATGGAATTACGCGGGATGAAGTATTTAACAGGGTGCCTGATGCTGTAATCTCCAAACTGAATGACCGTGAGGATTTATCCCAGACATTCCAGCTTAATGGAGCCTTCAGGCATGGACGTGATCCAAGAGAGGTATATCTGCGTAATGGGCGTAAAGCTGAGATATATTCTCCGGGTGGTGATCTACTGACAGTACGCTATCTTAATCCACGGAAGAAAGGTGGACAGGCTTCACGCGTATCTTCAGCTTCACAGGTTTATTCTGACCGGGCCCAGGAAGTTTTAGTGAGGCTCATAAAAAAAGTTTTTCCGGGAATTACTATAAAACGCATCAGTGAAGACGTAATGGCAGAGATGACAGGCAGAGGGGATACTATGGGATTATTAAGGGAGGGCATCATTTATCTCAACCGCGACAGGATGCGTTATGATACACCTATCCATGAGGCATCACATATTCTCTTGGGTATACTTAAGAATGACAATGCCGAGCTTTACAGGGATCTTATGATGGCAGCAGATTCCGAGACTGAACTCATAAATATTATTCAGAAAAAGTATCCTGAGCTCAGTAGTAATGACCTTATGGAAGAGGTTGTAGCATACATGATAGGAATGGCATCTGTGGATAAAATGACCCGTATAGCAGGTGCGTCTTCAGCGTCATTTTTTCAGCGTATAGCTGATGTCATGAACAGATTTTTCATGTGGATGGGGGAAATGATCGACAGGCTGATAGGCGCATCAGAACCATTTATCTCAACGCTTAGTACCGGGCAGCTAAAAGATATGACACTTCGTGGTTTTACAGATCATATCGCAGCCGCTATGGCTAAAGGCAAAAGATTTGCAAATATTACGCCTTATTATTCCAGGGTGATCGAAGCCGATAAGTTTAGCAGGCCTGATAAAATACCATTCTCCATTGACGATATAATCTTTGATCTTATTGGTACCACGCGCAAAGAAGATTATGAGAGGCAGGTAGATTATATGATAAATACAATTACAGCGGGGAAAAAGTCTTTTTATAATCCCTCCACTTCGCGGTATGAGTTCCATTTTAACTATAAGACTTATCCTGTAAATGATATTGCCAATGCTTCGGAAGTGGAAGCTGTTTCCAGAAGGATAATATCAGATATGGATGCTATACGTAAGACCACTGTTAATAAGGTCATTGATTTTCTGCGAACAGGGGATGATGGACCACTTGGGAAATTCAAAGAGACGCTTAGTTCCTATATTACAACTAATATAAAATCGCGTGCAGGAAGCAAACTATATCTTTATTCAGAGTTGCAGAAGAAGCATCCTGAATTATATAGTCCACTGTTTGATTCTTTGGAATTTGATCCTATTGTGGCGGTATACACAGATGCCAGCGGACAAAAGACTGTTGCCATACATGATATCACTAATGAATCACTTGATAGAAAGATAGGCGGATTTGACAATTCTCCTTTTTCAAGATATATAAGTAAACATGATTTTAAGCGGTCATCTCATACCTTAAACAATATAGTAAAGAGCAAACGCAGGTTTATGGTTATGCTGATGGCAATGCAGATGAAGCATAGGAATCCGGGTATATATTTTGGTCAATTAGGTATCCATAGTATACAGACAAAAAAACAACAAAGTGATTATCTCTTTGTCCAGGACATTATTTCGGAGATGAAGGATATACTTACGCATCCGGATTTTTATAATAATCTTGATGATAGCCTGAAAGTTATAATAGGTACGGAAAAAATATTTGATCCGGCTACTTATAATCAAAATTATCTTGTGGCCCTTGCTTCCTGGTATGCTTCCGCAAAGGAGAATCTTTACAGGACGGCGACAGGAAGATTTGACAAGACGCTTGCAGATAAATATGATTGGATGGAGCGTGAATTTAATAAGTATCATGCTGAACATGATTATTATAATATTGATTTGAAACGCATGATAAAATCACGCATGGACTTTATTGAGGAAAAGCATAATGGTGATAAGGATAAAATAATGAGAGACGAGGAACACCAGATGCTTTCTTCGTCACTTTACTCAGCGGATAATGCTGGTGCGGTTCCATTCAGTAATGAAGTTGATATTGACTGGCTTCGCAAGAAAATCGGTATGGTGTTTGATATAGCTCATCCTGTGGTTCAATGGTTTATCAGAAAGATGCGGGCAGGGTTTGATACTATCGCGGGAAGATTTAAGATTGAGTTCAAAGATGAGTTTGACCGTATATTTGATAAGTTGCCATCACAAAATATTTTTAAAAAACGCTTTACCGACAGAGGCTGGGAGATATTTGATCCATTATTCATAAAAGAAACCGCTTTTGATGAAGATGGCAATACCCATGAGGTAGATACTTATGAGATTATGTACCGCTATAAAGATGAACAAGGTAATATTGTGGAGCATGAAAAGGCTAAAGAGGCTTTACTGCGTGGAGATATTTCTGAAGCTTATCTTGAAATGGGAGGACATATTGTCAAGACTATCAAAAAATATTTCATACAGAACTGGATGAACCAGGGTGACGATAGGGCAGGGGCTGAGAAAAAGTACAGAATTAACTGGAAGGATGGGATGCTGCCATTATTAAGTCGGCGTGCTTCCGAGAAGATATTCAGCAAGGACAGCAAGGAGGGATTAAAAGATTTTCTTGGCAGATACAGCCGGAGTAATGAGCTTTTCGATTATGTGTCGCAGCCCGAGAATGATAATTATAAGATTTCTGACAGGTTTATGTCACAGACAGGCCATGGAGTATTTGGCGGCAATAAGAGGCAGGAGCTTCTTGGTCTTGATATTATCAACGGGAGAACAATTCTTAAGGATTCAAAAAAGAACCGTAATTCCTCCAAGAATCTTGAGACTGTGATGAGCTATTTTGTGATGAATATGCTTACCAAAGATGTATTTGATAATATCATGCCAGAGTATTATGCTACCAGGAGCATTATGTGGGGATATGATAACGCTGGTAATAAGTTTGGCAATTACATTAACTATCTTGATACTATCAGTGATTACATGATGAAAGGCCAGCGGGAAATAGTAATAGGAAAGAAGATAGCAGGTATATCAGGAGATGATATCTTGTATAACGCTCAATGGCTTACATATTTCGGCTCCATGGCTGGTAATATTACTGTATCGCTCAAGAACTTTTTGTTAAATGCGTTCCAGACTATAAACTATTCTTTATCAAATAGTATGGCCGGAACTGGATTTTTTACCGGCAGCGATGTGAGGTCTGCCATAGGGGAGTTTTTCAGGAACCGAAATCTTGTAATGTCTCTTATGGATAATTACCGGATGGCTGATATGGACACACATGATATTGTTAACTCGCCACGGTTTCAGAAGTCCAATAAATATTTCCAGAGTCATCATTTGAACTGGATGAACTTTGCCGGTGATTATTACTGGAGGGCTATTGCTTTGGTGGCACAAATGAAAAAAGATAGTACATGGGGCGCCCATAGTCTTGATAGCGATGGCAACCTGGTATATGACGAAAAACTTGATAACCGCTTTCAGGGTCCTGATGGTAAAATTATACGTAATGATATAGCACGTTCTCTTATCGAAGAGGGATTTATGAAAGATACTAAGGATAAATTGGTGCGTGCTTATGACAGTAAAGAAAAGAATACTATCAAGACGCTTGCTGATAAATTCCTTATGGGGGGCTATGATTTTGAGACACAAACGGCTTCTGATGTAAATATTTTTGGTAAGCTTTTCGCTCAGTTCCATAGGTATATGTATGCAAAACTTACCAATGCTTATAACCATGGTCATATCAATGAAGCACTTGGTAGAAGAAAAGTCGTAGAGGTAACGCTGGATACAGACGAGAAAGTTAAGCAGGTGGTATGGCAGGGAACTTATGTAGAGGGATTATATCAGAGCATCTTTGCTCTTTTAAATGAGGTTAAGGATGTTTTATCAGGCACGCAGAGCGTAAGTGAGTTTGTGAAAATGTGGAAAGGCTCTGATCCCATGCGTAAAAGGAATATTATTAAACTTGGGAATGATCTGGCAGTGATTACTCTTTTTATGATTGCAGGAGCTATGATGATTGATGACGATGAGGAAGATGAGGAGTATAGAAAAACAATCCGTGACCTACAGAATAGCTGGATGTGGAAAACCATTGGATATAGTATTATGGATTTGTCAACAGATTTTAATCCTTATCAATGGTTAAAACTTGCCACCGACCCTATCATTATGTTCAATCAGATGCAGAAGTATTCAATATTCCTTGGTGATTTATTCGTTATGAATTGGGATAATATTGATAAGAGCTTCCGTGATTCATTTGGTTTTGTCAGATCATGGCATATAACTTTTGGTGATACGCCTGAAGAAAAGCGTAAAAAAAAGCGCGAAGAAAAGAAGCGGGAAAAGCTGGAAAAGGAATATGAAAAAATCGGCCTTGAATATGAGCCTTATGAATAATCAAAAAATATCTTAAATTTGTAATAAATTCGCTGCTATGTCTTTCATTCTTAAAGCATGCGCTGAAACAACGGGTGATTGTCTGGCCATTAAAGTCTTTGATCAGACAGGAGATAGTCCGGAGGGATATGGAGGGGCTAACCCGGAGATATCTGAAGTAACAGCTGCAACAGTATCTGTGTTGTTGCCGGGCGCATCTACCCCTATAGTCATAGATGTATATCCTACACTTCCATCTGCAGACGATGATGATTTTGTACTTATAAATGCATCTGAACTTGGTTTAACTATTTTACCAGATGGACTTTATGAATTTATTTATACCATATCAGGTATACAGGATACAATACCCTTTACTATTGAATTTGCTTTTACTGAGTATTTCTTTTGTAATGTAAAATGCTGTGTGAAAAAGGCTGGCGCTAATGCATCTTTCCCATCCGGAAATAAAGATTGTGATTGTAATAACCCAAAAGCTCTTGAAGATAGATTTCTTGAGATGCAAACAATCCTTGATATGATACAATATTCGGCTGGGTGTGGTCAATCTAATAATGCCGATAATCTTCTGGTACGGTTACAAAAAATGTGTAGTTCATCCTGTTAAATGGCTTGTAAAGATTGTACTGGTATAAGTGTACCTGTTGGTGGGGATGGGCCCATGGGGCCATTAGGGCCGCCGGGGCTACAGGGTAATACCGGTCCGCAAGGGCCACAGGGGCCTACTGGCTCTGCCGGTCCACAAGGGCCACAAGGCACACAGGGTATACAAGGGCCTATTGGTCCCCAAGGTAATACCGGCCCGCAAGGGCCACAGGGGCCTACGGGCCCACAAGGTAATACGGGCCCACAAGGGCCACAGGGTCTGACGGGACCACAGGGCCCAACTGGGACATCAATACTTCCAATTGCCAGGACTGTTTTTGTGGCAAAAAATGGTAATGATAGTACGGGACTTATTGAAAGGCTCGATAAGCCTTTTCTGACGATAGATGCCGCCCTTGACGCAACAGTGCTTGGTACTCCTACACCTTCATCTACCACAAGATGGATGCTATGGGTATTTGATGGAACATATGATGAGAGTATTACCTTACGTAATGGGATTGATATAAATCTTGGTAGCGCAATACTTGAATATACCGGTGGTGATGGGTTTTCGACAATATTTACTTCTTCAGTATCTAATGATTGTGTTATTTATGGTGGTTATCGAATTGGGCGTCTTAATGGTACCAATGTTGCAAGTGCTATCGGTGTTTTACATTCCGGTGCTACACTTACAATAAATGATTGTAAAAACATAAGTAGTAATTCACCATCCCTTTCACCAACAATACTTAATCATGGTACCCTCAGAGTAAGGAACTCATCTATTACTTCAAGTTTTGGTCGTGCTATAAGTCAGGGAACCGGCAATCTTTATATACAAGATTGCGACCTTACTTCACCTCAGCAAGTATTGACGACTACAACTAATATTGCAACTATATATCTTCAACGTTGTAAATTATTCGGAAACACAGGTGGCAGTACGATAGAGGCGTTCCAAAATGGAAGACTCACAGTAGATAACTGTTGGGTTAAAGCCATTCAGGGTGATGGTGGCGGTGATCCCATAGTTGCTCCTTTGTTTGTACATAATTCTGCGGGTGATATTATTATCAAAGACAGTGTGTTTTATTCCCCTGTTGGACTTAATTCTATAAGAACCAATACCTCAAAATCTATATACGTTTATGGCAGAAATGTAGCTAATGTTGCTAAAGGAGCTGGTATAACTATGCTTGTTGGCAATGATGCCACCTCTGGTGCCGGTGCTTTTGGATTTATTGTTGATCCTGTTGTGTTTTTCTAATGACTGCACAGCAAATTCAAACGTTTTATGAGATAGCTACATGCAATGTGGCATCTGTTGGCAATAGCTGGACTTCCCAGGTAAAATTTGGCACAGCAAAATCCAAGGACACATTGTATAAAATGCAGATAGTCAACGCTTATATTAAGCAGATTGCTGGTTTTGATCCTGCTATTCCAATGTGTTTGACGCAACTGCAAGTTAAAAATATTATGCAAAGAATATCATGGTGGTTAGGCTTATGTATTAACTTTGAAAGTCTTCCATCTGATTTATGTTTTCTGCTTACCGGCGATGAAACCGGGTATATCCTTCTTGAAAATGGTGATAAAATCATTATTAACTGTTAACCATGGATAAAAGAATATCAGAATTAGTTGAAACGCTTGCATTACAAAGCAATGATTTTCTTGTATTACAGCGCAGTTCAGCTAATTTTAAAATCAGCAAACAAAACCTGGAGACAAGTATAGCTCCATTACCATCATTCATATCAATTACTTATAGTGCATTTAAGGCATTATCGGGTTCTTATGTAACCATGCAGCCATATAATGTTACTGATGTGGCAAATGTGCTTGGATTCGGGGTAAACAATATTTTTCGGCTTTTACCTAAGCATCCTGCTGATCAGTTTATTATGGGCATTGATATTGCCACTTCAAAGCGTATATCTATAGATGTATCTAACGATGTGGTAAGTCTTATTGAAAGCGACATAGAGGATAAAAGGGTGCAGAAGTATTTTAACATTCTGCCACCTGTAATCCGTACTATTATAGGCCCAAATGATGTTATAATAGTAAACAGTGATGAACAGGCAGTGGTATTTGGAAATTCTTTTACTAACAATGGCACTATAACGATAAATGGTACCGGAAAATTTATTATTATCAATGGAGGTACTGACAAAGTTCTAAGATTTGATGCAGATGGTTTCCCTACCGAAAGTCCTATCAGGCATAAAACAAGTGGTGTAATGAATGTTCCACAACAAGCTTCCGATCCAGCAACTCCTGAAGATCAAGATTTTTGGATACTAAATAATGGGGCTGGTTCGCGTCTGCTTAAATACAAAGATGGTGGAGTCGTTTATTTTGTGGAACTTACGTCATAAAAAATTTATTTGTTAAAGTAATTTTAATTTTATAAATTTGCAGCATGAGTGTAACATTTAAATCAGATCGTATTGTTACGCCAAATGGCGAGATTTCTTATTTGGATTTAACTGCTAAAACAGGGGAGTTTGCACTTCCCGTAAAAACAAAGAAAAAACTTCCTGCAGGTGAACATATAGTTATACAACCAGATGAGGAGGTAAATGTTGAAACTATTGATGCCACAGGAGCAACACTTGAATTAAAAACCGGAGCTACGGTAATAGCGGTTGATCCCACTAAAGTTCCTGTTCAGTCAAAATTGCCATTAACGCAAAAAGTAAGATACAGACTTAATCCGGGAGAAACTGTAATCGTCAATGAAGGAGAAGAATTTACCTGTTGCAAACTGGAAGTTCCCGAAGGGTCAACTTTCGTATCGAAATCAGGCAGTCTTGTTTACATAAAACATTAAACTATCATGGCTATCATAACTGACACCTTACGCATTGTAAGTACTGCTGTACCCGCCACGCCGACTTCATCCGGACAAAAAGGTGATATTGCCTGGGACGCGAATTACTATTATATATGCATTGAAGATAATTTGTGGTCAAGGATGGCGCATTATACTGAATGGTCTAATTCCTAAGAAAACAACATCATGTCTGCTATAAATATTAAGGTAAGAGGAGCGAATAATAATTTCAGGGAATATTTTGGAGATGGCATTCCAGATAGTGTTAATACACTTCCTGCCAATTCAGAATATTTTGATCTTAATACACTCCCTGCATCTCTTCCGAAGTCCTATATAAATATAGGAACACAATCTGCTCCTAATTGGCAGCTGTATTACAATCCGGCTTTTAATGTTGCCACCAATGGAGATATGCTGAAATCTGTTTATGATACCAATAATAATGGTGTTGTAGATAATTCAGAAAAGCTCAACGGGCAGTTAGCTTCTTATTATCTTTCCCGTTCAAATCATACAGGAATACAGGCTGCCACAACGGTTTCATATAGCAATACCGTTTCCGGGCTTGCTGCTACCAATGTTCAGTCTGCTATTGATGAATTAAAAACCTTGGTTTCTGCAGCAGAAGAACTACAAGCATGGTCTGAGGATGGATCAGCCAATTTGGTTCCGGATACAACTGCCAGGACATTAGGTTCATCTACTAATCGCATTGGGGGTATTTATCTCAATTCATTTATTGATGTAGGAAATAATATTTTTACTCTAAAATCCAGCGAAAGTTTAGCCAGGTATAAATTCGGTACAGGAGTTGGTAATGAAGGCATAAGTGCGATAGCAGCAGATGATACCTTTACTTCTCTTGGTAAATGGAAATTTCAAGGAACTTCTTTTGCTTTTGGCGAGGATATTACCGATGCAACTGTATATGGGACAATAAAAAAAGGAGCTAATGGTGGTGTGGAAATGTCATCTGTAGCTGGAGTTAAGTGGGTAGTACATCAAGATGCACCCGATGGTTGGGATTTTTATAATGGGACAAATAAAACATTATCTATAGCTGGAGTAGCAGGAGGACCTCCTAATGCAGCTTCATTTACTTCCGGTAACGGTAAATATAAATGGAAGGATGCAGCAGGAACATCTAATGTTCTTACTTATGGTGAAGGAGAAGATGCTGTATTGGCAAATGGTATTAAATTAGGATCTACTGTAGCGGCATCAGCGGGTACGGCAAGTTATGATTCAGGCATTGATAAATTTGTATTTAATACAGTTGCTGGTGTAGTAAATCTCAGCATTTCCTCCGTAACCGGGCCATCTTTAGCTACAGATCGTGCTATCGCTATCTATAGTGGTACAGCAGGGAATACTATTCAAAATTCTCTTGTAAAAATACAAACCGATGGTGCATTGAATGTTCCCGTGTTTACCTCACCTCGTGTCGGCGCGGTGAATGGAGATTTATGGTGTGAAATTGCTGCCGGAAAAAGATTATTGTTTTTCCGCGAAACAGGGACTAACTATTCTGTGGAACTATCCGCTTAATCTTAACAACAATATACAATGGGACATTTTAAGAAAAACGTTTTAGCAAGTACGGCTGATATTGATGTAGCCGGGTTGACAGTAGAGGAGCTTCTGCGCGTCAATGCTGGTGGCACTGCGGTTGAGAGTTCAGGCAAGAAAATATCTGACTTTCAGCCTGTAGATACCACGCTGACTGCATTGGCCGCATTTAATACTAATGGCTTTCTTGTTCAAACGGCTGCTGATACATTTGCCGGAAGATCATTTGCTGACACGGCTAATATTGCATGGACTAATCCTGCTGGTATAGCAGGTAATCCATCTGCTAACCTTACAACTACAGGAGTTGTTGCTGGTCCTTATACCAGTGCAAATATTACTGTAGATTCTTTTGGCAGAATAACAGCTGCTGCATCTGGAGCAGGAGCTACACCGGGCGGTTCTGATACACAAGTACAATTCAATGATACTGGCGCGTTTGGTGGAAATGCAGATTTTGTTTATGATAAAACAAATGGTCGCGTTGGAATAGGCGGTACAGGTGCGCCTTCACACACATTGCATGTAAAGGGCGAGGGTATGGGCTCAGGGACATTTGCGGCAAAATTTTTTAACAGCGCGAATAACCGGATCATTGCTTTCCGCGATGATCAAACCATCGAAGTCGGCGCAACAAACGACGACGTTATTTTAGGGAGCGGATATTCAGTTGGTAGTTCTTCGGGTGGAAATATTGGCATTGGAGTAGGCGTTTTTGCTGCTGCGACAACTATACAAAATAATACCTGTATTGGCGATAGTGCTGGATCAATTCTTACAAGCGGAGTCAACAATGTTTATATAGGCGTAAATTCCGGAGGCAGTATGACCACTGCATCAAACGGAATCATCATCAATGCCTCCGCCTCTCCCTCTGCTGTTACAGCAAATGCATGGACGACGGGCGATAATAACATCTTGCTCGGCAGTCGTGTCGCGCCGCTTGTTTCGACCGGGGCAAAGAATGTTATGATTGGCACCGATATAATGCTTGTCGGAGCCGCCGCTGATTATAATCAAAATATCTTTATTGGGTACGTGGCAGGATATGACCTGAAATTGGGAGATGATAATATCTTTCTTGGCAAAGGAGCAGGGCAGACATTTGCAAGTACGGGGTGGTCTGGCAATAGCAATATATTAATAGGCCGTGATATTATAAGTACAGGGAATCATAGTAACTCCATTGCGCTCGGACGTGATTCACGAATAACAGCATCCAATCAATGTTCGATAGGAGGAGAGATAACGCCTATAACGGAAATTTATGTGGGCCAAGGCCCGCTATCGGCGACATCTTCAACGACATTGTTTACAACGACAGGTGGCAATGGCACCGACATAGCAGGTTCTATTCTTCGTAATGCAGGAGGGCGCGGCACAGGTACGGGAGTTGGCGGGGATTACATAATTGCCACAGCTCCTCCGGGAACTACGGGTAGCGCGCTAAATCCGCTTATCAATGCGCTTGCAATAAGGGGGGGGGTTGATCAGAATATTGACTGCACGACAACGCAAGGAGCGTTTGCTGTTCCTCGTTTAACAACGGCCCAAAGAGATGCCATAACAGCATTCAATGGCATGGTTGTCTATAACACGACTACCGGAAAATTCCAGGGATATGAAGCCGGTGCATGGGTTAATCTTATCTAAAAATTATTTCTAATCTTTAATATCTATCACAATGTCACACCAAAAAAGTCTTGTTGTAAACATAGGGTTTACGGATTCTAAAACTAATGTTGCTTATCCTGCAGGAATGTGTGTCTGTCTTGAACAGGAATTTGGTTCCCAGACAGCAACTGCTGCCAAGCTGCAATTAGGAATTAAATTCTATAATTCTCTTGCCGATTGTAATGCAAATAAGACAAATATCCCGGTTCCGCATATTACGGAATCCGGCAGTGTAGAAATTCCATTTGCGTTGAATGATGCACAATATACAGGGTTGATCAACACTATGTCTGTTGCATTAAAAGCCTATTTAGAAGCATTGCCGGGTATAGGTGTTGGTAATGTAATTATTGTGTAAAGCAGTGAAAAAGGGGGATGCTGATCCATTTAAGCCTCCCCCCGATGTTTAACTGAAATTTTCTATAAGTTTCATTAGCTTCACGAGATACGCTCTATAATTTTTATCTACCTTAGCGCGTCCTTGCATAGTCTGTATGAGGTACAGCGCACTTGAGTGATTACGATTTATAGCTTTACCTATTACATTATAGGTCATATTAAATTTGTTTTTCAGAACATAAGCTACAGCTGCCCTTGCTTCAACGACATTTGCTTTTCTTGATTGTCCTCTTATATCCTTTGTAGAGATTGATTTTATCCATGCTACATAGTTTATAGTATAGTTAAGACGTTCTTTAATCCATTGAATAGTATCAGGACGCAATTCATTTTTCTTTCTTTCTATTGAAATTTCCGGAATGACTGATGTTAAGCCTGGAATAGCCATATAATTTATATTGAGATTATTGGCTTGATTTTCGTAGAATCTTTGCATGTGTTTTTTAATGGACAGTTTTTACATTCATTAAATGTCGGTGCAGTAGGATAACCCATCCGATAAAGCTCCTGATCTTTATTAACTGCTACCCGTATTCGTTCTTTTAATTCAAGTACTCTGTCAGGTGTTTGTTTTACCTCAATTATAAGATGCTCCGGACCTCCGGCTTTATAGTCAAACACAAAATAATAGAAGCCCAGATCGCTTATATTGAGATCGTGAACAGAAGCTGAATTCTGAGCAATGAATAAGTACATTGAAGGTTGCAGATGGTCCATGTTCCATGGTGAGCCCCAACAAAAATCTCCATATTGATTGTAGATATTTGAGGTGAGCTTCAGATCGGCTATAATAGGTTTGCCGTCTATTGTACCCGTCATATCTGTAACTCCACGAAGGGTAACACGTTTTTCTTCATTTGTTGTATAAGGAATTTCAAGATTAAGGGCACAAGTTTTAATTTCAATTTTATAATTTTTAAGAAATTCATTTTTGAAATACCCTATCTGCTCATCTATACGCTCCTGATCAACCATTTTCATTCCATCTTTTTTCCGGCGGGGCAGATCATCAACTAATTGTCCTTTAGTTGTTTTATTGCCAAGGCAGTGATATTCAAAATATTGTCCACGAAGCATATAAATTGTAGATTCTGTTTCCATGCCGTTGTTAAAACATGCGTTATACTTGGCGGGGCATAAGGATGGATTCTCTAATGCTTTAATTTGTGATTGACTTAAGGTATTCATTATGTTTTTTTTGAAGTAAATCCTTAAACTGCTTCAGATCACCATAATCTATATGGCATTTTCTGCAGAGAGCCATAAGATTATCAGCAGTATCTTTATCTTTAGACCCACCTATACCCCTTCTCTGTATATGATGTATATCTACCGCCATGGCATAGCAAATTTCACAAGGAATAAAATCACCTTCTGAGAGATGTGCATGGTCAAGATATATTTTAACATGATTTTTCATATACTGGCAGTTGATATCCAAGTTTAATGGCGTTTTATATTTAGCCGATATTCTGTTAAAGACATGGAAACTCACACACTGTATAGCGTGTCCGGATTTATATAGCTTAAACCCAGTTCCGAGAATAGTTTGATTTTTTTGTTTTCCATGGAGTGTTTTATTGTTTTTTTTATCTTAAAATAAAATATTTTGCAAATATTACTTCCTTGTTGTATCTATTCCTGATCTTAATTGGCATAGTTTTTATATTTAGTTTTGATTTTCTGAGCGCGTGTATTATTCTGGCAAGCCTTGTTATGCCATACATAGTAAAAGCCTCATAAGATGTTATGGACTTGCCTCTCAATAAGTGTCTTCTTATTGCTTCAACCTGGTTATCTTTCATTGGTTTTAACCAGAGTCCTTGTGGCATGTACAATAGATTCCCAGTATGTACTGTTTATATAGCTTACTTCAAGATAAGCTGCTATCTTCTTTATGGTTTCATCCGGTAACTGTTCCGCCTCTTGATGGGTGAGAAGATCAGGATCAACAAGGTCTTGACGGCAAATAGATAAAACATGGAATTGTTTAGTAATATCATTTTTTACCATTGTATAGGAGTTTTTTTGTGTTTAATAAGTATTTCATTTGTCATATTAAAACAATCTTTGTAATTCCATGATTCCCCATTTATTACAGAATACGCAGGATGATACATTGTTAACATAGGATGTCTTCTGGTTATTAAATCTTCATATAACCATGCATCTTTACCCCATAACAGAAATATTATTTTATCTTTTCTGCTAACTACTTCACGGATAATGCTTCTCGTAAATGCCTGCCATCCTATTTCTATATGACTACGTGGTTTATTCTTTTGTACTGTAAGGACTGTGTTTAACAGCAGTACACCTTGTTTTGCCCATCTGTCAAGGTTGAAATCGTAACCTGAAATTGGTCCTTTGGCGCTTGAATATACCGCATTTGCGATTTCAACAGCAGCAGGTGGTATTTTCTTTGTGTTACTTTTAACACTGAAAGCGAGCCCATCGGTAATTTCAGGATCATGATATGGTTCTTGCCCAAGAATAACCACCTTTACTTTGTCCACCTGGGTCATTTGCAGTGCCCTGAAGACACTTTCTTTATTGGGACATATCCCCGCCTCACCGGAGACCGTTAAAGCCTTAGAGATCATTTTATGTCCCGCAATAAAGAAATCTTCACCAAGGCTGCCCCAGCTCGTCAGTGTCATCGGAGATAATTTTAGGCCAGTCTCCTGTATTTTTACCGGAACCGCCGCAGTAGTTACATTGTTGTTCATAGTAAGTCATTGAAGAACCACATTCATTACAAATAGAAATATCCCCTGGCAGTTTTGCCTGACAAATATTACATTGTGAGAATATCTTTACGCCATTATCACATAATGGACATTTGTCATTTATGTTTAATCTTTTCATATTGATAGATAAGTTCTGTATAAGGATACTTTATATAAAGGTCTTGTCCATTGATAAATATAACGCTCAGTTCCGGTTGATCTTCTACCGCTGAGATAGCAGAGATATCGTCAAGGTCAAACACAAAATCCTCCTCATGGAGTATTTGCTTTCCAAGAAGAGCGCTTTCTTTCTCTTTCATGTATATTAGTTTCGTTTTGATTATCATTTGTTAATTGATTGTTTGTTAATTGGTTTATAGATTTAAAATAATCTGAAATATCTTTAAAGCCTTCATTGACTTTAATAATGTCCACATCCCATTGCTCATTCATTTTAACAGCGTATTCATGTCCTGTTTTATCATTGTCATAACAAACCGAAAGTTTATTACAAATGCCTGAAAGGAATGAATAATGTTGTGCTGTCAATAAACAATTCTCTGAGCTGAGGGCTATTGCAGGGATTCCCATATTAGCCATAAGACTCATGGCGTCTTTCTGTCCGGCGCAAATAACAAGTTCTTCAGCCTTGTCCTTTATCATAGGATGCCGCTGGTCAACTATCCCGAATATATCGGCAGTTGTGGCATTCCCTATATGCTTATACTTCGTAGATAGTGGCGAGTAGAATCGCACATTGCCACTGTCATAAGTATACATATAGACAGGGTGCTGGTACGGTATAATCATCTCCTCCTCTTTTGTTATCAGCTTTACATTTACGACTTGTTTTACCCTGAACATTTCAAGAATATCCAATCCTATGCCATATTCGTTCCAATATTTGGTGTCAAGAGGTACTTCATCCCAGTTGAATTTTTTAACCGTTCTTTTAATTATGGGCAGCCTCGGTATTCTCATTGATTGTTCTCCCTGAATTATGCCAAAATCCCGCTCAATGATTCCCAGGGCGTCTTTAAAATCCACACGATACAGCTTTCTCACAAGGTCAAAACAATCGCCATGGTCGCCACCAAAATCATTATAGCGCCATTTGCCCTGTCTTGTCCTGAATATATTGAATGATGGATTTTTATCGTCTCTTAAAGGGCTTACAATGCATTTCCCCGGTTTTATGTTGCTTCCCAGATACCGGCGGAATATTTCCCATTCCGATATCTGGGACAGCAATCTTGCTTTTCTATCCACACAAATTAACGATACAATCATTCCATTGTGTCAGACGCTCTATCTTTTTGTGGAAGGGTGTATCGGCTAATGCACGGGTACCATGATTGTAAAGATCCCATGCTGTATTTCCATGAAAATGTTGTGATTCATCCATTTCCGTGAGAATCTTTTTCATATCAGCCATATTTATGCATTTACCATAAACCATTTCCCCAAGAAAACGAGCCATCTCTGTTTTTCCCATAGCTATTCCTTGCATACGGATTATATTGGATTGCATAATGGATATTTCCTCATCAGCCTTAAGCAATTTATTTACAAGACGGCTTTGTATATCTTCAAGTATATCACCTGTATGCTTACGCAATACCACAACTTTCCCTGAAAATGCAAGGTTATCACATACAAAGACATGGTTGCCGAAACATAATCCGGCTTTCATGCTCTTATCATAGCTATTACGGAAACCTACGCAAAATTCATGTTGTTCTGTCAAATGATTGATAACAGGAAGTATTCCAAAGAGTCTGTTGCCCTCATGCGATAGCGAGAACTTTGGAGTTCCAGGTGCGCCTATCAATTTGCTGGTAAGATTATATACCATATCAAAATATTCCCCATGAGGTAACGGTACATAACTTTCAGTTTTTATCGGAAGTGGTACATTTTTTATTTCTTCATAGGTAGCTTCAATGGCCCCAGCATGCAGTATTAATTGTTCCATAATTGTTTGTTATTAAAATGGCAGATCATTGTTATTTTGTTCAGCCATTGGATTTAAAAGACTTTGAATATGTTTAGAATGACGTGCTTTATCTTCTTTTGAAAGTTCAACAGTGAGTTTCTTGTTGCTAACCATGAAGCTTGTGTCATCTATCTTACCTGTATACCACAGATCAGGGTAAGTGAATATACGGCTGCCGTCTTCATTAAGACGTTCTTTAAGACGTATTGCAGCTTTAAATTTTACGCCTATATATTGGCGTATTTGATTCACCACATCCTCCTCTGTTTCTGAAGGTTGCATAACATAACCAAAACTGTTCATCATAAATTGCACAAGCATTGTGGCGCCGGTTTCGGAACTCAATGTATAGTTTACCATCAATATTTTATGCATCTCATCCTTAATGAGATCAAGAAGAACCATCGGATTACCGTTCTTGCTTAATTTGGCTTTAACATCTTTAATAGTAAGTATGTTTTCACCTGCCGAGATAGGCTCCCTGCGATCCACTTCTTTGGTATCGAGGGCTTTTTTGATTGTTTCAGGATCAAGTATCATTTGTCGTATTCGTTAATTTTGTTAATAATAATGTTCATGTCATTGATTTCAGGGTTGTTGAGCATATCCATAGGACTCTTGGCAGAGATCACGCCATCCGTTTGTGTCCTGAAGATATAGTCAATCTTCCTCTCTGAATTTATCAGGGCGTCAGCATAAAGGACCACATCAAATTCTTTCTCTACCATGCCTTCCCACTGCTTGCCGTTTACCTTTAAACGTTTGATCGTTCCGGCATCTTCTGTGCTCAACGTCTCATCATGTCCTATTACTATGATATGCTTACCGACTGTATTAAGTTTTTTAATATCCTGAAAGAGTTCATATATTTTAGCGTTATAATATCTAAAGACCTCATATCCTGTTCTTATATTAAGAGCTTCATTCATGAGGTCCTCACTAAATGACGAGAAGCTATCAAGTACAATGATCTCCATTATCTTGCCGTTAGTTAATGCATCTCTTTCCTTATGTGGTAAAAGTTTAAGACAGTTCATACCGTCATCTACCTTTAACGGACGATATTGTATAAATTCAGCCTGTCCTTTGAATGGGAGGGCTTTCTTTTCCCAGTTAAGGATAAAGGTGCTTTCTTTAGGAAGATTCCTTAGTGAGCTGCTTTTGCCCTTTCCGGAGCCTCCGGTTATGAGAATAGTTCTTGGCATTTAATAAGTTTTTAGTTTTTTTAATCTTTCTTTGAGTTTCTTGGCGTATCTTTTTTTATGATATGCTATGGCGCCAAAGCCTTTAATCTGTATGTCCTCTCCTTTTTTTATTACATGGCAAATATTTTTGGTGAATGATATAAGAATAGCGTGGATCTGTTTTGTATCCACACCGAGTTCTTTTGCAATAATTTTAGAATAATACTCAGTATTTCTTTTTCTCAACATATTGTCTCACACGGAACATAAGCTCCATAGAAAGTGTTCTGTTTTCTTCTTTTATACTGTTAGCATAAGCTTGCGCGGCCACCCTTGCATGGTGGTCCTTGTCGAGGCGCAAAACAAAATAATCTGCTTCAGGGTCAGTTTTATTGTCATTCTTTATGACAGTATATTTGGGATACAATCCCTTCTCAGCTATACCCATTTGTAAAGATAATTATTTGAGGCATTTTATAATGATTAATTGATTTTATTTATTAACAATTTATTAAGGGAATGTTAATATATTTTCGTCGGCCATACTTAAATAACCATATTCCGTAATTATCAGATTGTCTTTAACATTTATTTCAAGTAATTTACCTGCCGTAATCGCATTTTTGGTTATTTCAATATCTGCTTTCGATGGTTGTTTATTGCCAGATGGATGATTATGAGAAAGTATTAACGCTGATGCCAGCATAATACAACCCGTACTAAAAGCAATTTTTGGATCAAAAACAGTGCCTCTAACCCCACCTGTTGATATCCTTAATACTCCTAATGCATTCTGTGCACTATCCAGATACAAAACATAGAATGATTCACGCAATTCCATTTCGTCTTCAAAGAATGGTCTAAGTATTTTATAGGCATCTTCTGAAGAACATATTTTAACCGACCTTTTTTTCTTTTTATAAGAAACTTTAATCTCATTAACTTTCATTGTTCAGTAAATTTACAACATTCAAGTTCGTGATCAAACGCTATTTGCCGCGTTTTTCCGCTTCTGTTCAGGGCTATGTCAACAATGAAGAGTTTTTTACAGTATTCCTCATTATCCCTCAGCCTTTCTTCTTCAAGTATATCAGGATAATGCCCCGGACGATGCAATAATATAACTTGATTAGCAAAGTCCACCAGGCGTGATGATCCTCTTATATGCGTTATTTTTGGTTCATAGCTCGTGTTTTTATTAAATTTGGATTCACTCTCTTTGGTTAGATGATGAACTGCGAATATGGTACTCCCGGTTTGATCTCTTAAATACTTTAGCTTTCTCGATAAGTCATCTTCAAATTCAGTGGACATATTCATGTGTGGTGTGATACATCCAATATTATCAATTATACATATACAATGCCTTCCTTTGTTTCTTTCACAGAAGCGCCTGTAACATGAAGATAACTGAAATATAGTAACAGGTTCATCAATAAATTCAATTGGATAACCTTTTATGTTTTCTTGGGCAGCCTCTATCTTACTTATTTGTTCAGGCTTAAGCATTCCATTTCTTCCCAACATTATTTCGTCTGTGAATCGTGTACGCATGGATATAAACAAACGAATGACCTCTGCAGACAACATCTCAAGGGTATACCATTGTACTGCAATCTTGTCATTATTTTGTATTATCCCATCACAGAGAGAGGTCATCCAGCGACTCTTGCCTATTTTCTTTTGTGAAGCTACCATGATAAGTTTATTCTCGCTTATCCCAACTGTTTGATCAAAGGTTTTCCATCCTGTCTTAAGAAATGATCGCTTCTCTCCACGGGCTATAGTCTCAATTTCCTCTATGGCCCCTTGCATACTATCCCTGAAAGATTTTATGACAACTTCGGTCCCCTGAATTTTATCAAGACCTTTACGCATGACATCAGCCAGGTCAGAAGAAGAGTAGTTTTTCATGCCTTCTCTTACCTCTCTGGTTGTTTCTGCGATTATCTGCTTACGGTGTATCTCAAGGATAAAGGTCAGGTGATATTTCCATTCTGATTCATCTGCATAGGTTCCCTCTACTGTTTTTTGAAAGTCTACTTGAAGATCCTCGTTTCCAGATATAGACAGCATATCGTTGATCGTTGTCATACATATTGTCTGGCCTTCTGCCGAGATGTGCCGGTACAATTGGAAATATGCCTTACAGTTATTATCTGTAAAAGCATTGATATCAAAGACCCTTTCATCAACATACAGGAATACCTGTGGATCAAGGAAGCATTGTTTTATTATGTTCTTTTGATATTTATTATCCATTGTTTATGTTTTTGTACTTGTCCAGTGGGGATTTTTTGGGGACGACATTAAATTGATTGAGATAATCTGCATCCCTGATAAAAGATTCCAGACTCTTTATAAACTTTGGCTCTGTTCCTTCACGTGTACATTGAACAATGTACTGCGACCATGGAATAAGTATCTGGCTACCCCTTTGTAATGGCTTACCATGGGCATCTTCTTTGGTATGTAAGTGATAAAGGAATTCATTGTAGGTCTTTTCGAGATTTCCCTTTGGATAAAGGTTGAAGAACTCCAGGAATTTTTCCTTTATTTTGTCCATCTAATTTAATTTTAATGTTGATACCATAATTACCCATGATTTTCTTTTCTTCGATATAATTACCGCCTGTTATGAGCCAACTCACGATTCTATTGTATTCTCCTATTACCTCAAAGTATTTATCCTTGATTTGACCAATACAATATAGCCTATCGGTTTCCATGGCTACATATACATAACCTTGCTTGGTCACATACATTTGTTTTACATCTTGGGGATACATCAGCATCTCCTCAAGTATACTTTGCCGTCCTTTAAAATCATCTGCCAAGGTAACGCCTATGACGTTAGTCCTTATTTCTTGTAGTTCCTCGATATATGGCATAGTGTATTAAATTTATCCGGTTAAATATTTTAGTCTTGGTTACTTGTTAAATTATAGCCAAATCTTCGTAGTGTTTCGATCTGATGATTACTCAAGGTGCTTACTTCCTCCATGCTCGCATAAAATGTATCGCCACACTTTTTATTTTTTATTTTAAATGTCCCGTCAAACATATCATAAACATCATAGTGGCGATCACTTAGTAATCTGCTAAGATTCCCAATGTTGTAATTTCGGTTGTTTTTCATAGTAAATTGGTGTTTTAAAGATTATTTTTCAAAATCAATGTGACAGAAATATTTATCTCCGATATTCATTCTTTGTGCATGATATTTAATGACATTTTTTACCCCATATTTTCTGAGTTCGATATGACTAAAAGTCGTCTTAAGCAGAGATTTACCTATAAGGTAAGATGCAGAATAGATTTTTTCATGTGTTTTCATGTTGTTTTAATTTAAGTTAAATAAATTATATTGAATTTCTATTAACACAATTCAGGTTCAATAACCAGAAAACAATAGTTTTATAGCAAAAAATCCAAAATCTTTTTAATGCTACACGATAACACCAGCAACACGGAAATGATTGGTAGGATGGTTCAGTAATAAATTACTTTACAGAAAACTGACGATACAGTTTACTAAATGGGTGCTTTTCCGTATAGTTTTCCGCAGTAATTTCTTCAGCAAAAATCTCCACTGTCTTCTTTCCGAATTGTATCTGTTCGTTGGATATGCGGATGATATAGTTCTTGCCGCCATTTACTGCAAAATATAAGTCCGTGTATGTATTCGGTTGAATTATTTCCTGAATAAAAAAAGTCAAGTACATATCAAGGCACATAGGTATATCATCCAGACACAAGGCAGACAGCAATATAAAAGACAATCTTCCTGATTCATAAACATTATATTCAAAATTCATTTCAAGACTTGTTTTTACCTCTTTTTCCGCCTTGTCACTCCATTTATCCCAGAGGCATTCTATGGCGCGATTATCGTATAGGCTCGTAAGATGAACCTCATTGGGCATGATTATTGTTGTGGAAGATTTAATCATGGTTTAATCTTTATAGTGGTAGTCATTTTCCAATAAGTTAATATTATTTGATAGTGTAACGATCAGAATACCTCTTTATCGCATTCATATATAATTAAAATCACAACTAAATAATTCATCCATATAGAATACAGGCCTTATCCATTCGGGTATTAGATTCCTTGGCATCCGGGAGAACAATGCTACTCCCTTTATCTGATCTGTTTTAAACCCTAATTCCTCTTTGAATCTTTTCATACTTCCACCTGTTGTAAGGACATCATCTACAATGAGAATCATTTCCGGATGTGAACTATCCATGTCCCTGTAAGGAATAAGGAATTCTTGCAGACGTGTTCCTCCCCTGGGCACTCTGTAAACATGGCTAAATTTAATTTTCCTGCTTATCAGATAGGCCAAACACTCCAAATCTTCATTTGTCAGCGCATCACATTCGATCTTGAAGTTAGATTGTTGTCCTAAATGCAACTTGATATTTTGTTTCTGAAATAAGTTCATGTTTTATTGTATTATACGTTGAGAGTTTTCCCGCATTTATTGCAGTATCCACTAAGAGCCAAGTCAAATATTCGATTCTTTTTAGGATGCCCGCATTTCGGTTTAGCAATGGGCTTGACTTTTGGTTTTTTAGTTTTCATTTTGTTTAAATTTTTTATTTCATGAATTTAAAATTTTGCAGGGTATCGAATACTCCCCGCAGAACTCCCGCCATATCCCGGCGTCCCTGCTACCGTCATGTGTCAGATATACCATGACCTGCCCGTAGTTGAGCATCTCAAGGTTCAGAACCATGAACATGACCGAGTGCAGGGGCGCGGTCCTTGTTTGCACTTCTGCTGATTTTTCATCTTCGATGGTGATCTTCGTTCTCTCCCCCGGAATGATGCAAACCTTATATCTGTAATCCTTTTCGTTCAGGAATTCCGGCATCTTTGCGTTTGCATATTTTCGATATGCTTTAATTTTTCTCAGGCCAGCCTGAACCTGCTGGACAACGAGCAGGACTGCGAGAATTAGTGTTGCTATTGTTAACAATTGCATCAACATACAGGACGTGATTTAAGACAAGGCGCATACGCATTTGCCGGTAGCTTAACGCCCTCCGGCAGCGCGGTGAGGCTGCTCAAGTATAGGTTGACGCCGATGCTGGCGGGTAGCTCGCATCCCTCCGGTAGTGTGGCGAGGCTGCTAAGATATAGGTATCCACCGATGCTGTTCGGCAGCTTGCAGCCCGCCGGTAGTGCGGTGAGGCTGCCAAGGTAGAGGCAGCCGCCGATGCTGGCTGGAAGCGCGCAGCCCTCCGGTAGCGCGGTGGGGATGCCAAGGTAGAGGCTACCGCCGATGCTGGCCGGTAGCTTGCATCCCGCCGGTAGTGTTGTGAGGTTGCCCAGGTCGAGGTCGCCACCGATGCTGGCCGGTAGCGTGCATCCCGCCGGTAGCGCGGTGAGGTTGGTCAGGCCGAGGCTGCCGCCGATGCTGGCAGGCAGCGTGCAGCCCGCCGGTAATGTGGTCAGGTTATTCAGGCCGAGGCTGCGTCCGATGCTGGCCGGTAGCTTGCATCCCGCCGGAAGTTCGGTCAGGCTGCTCAGGCTGAGGTCGCCGCCGATGCTATCCGGCAGCTTAACGCGCTCCGGCAGCGCGGTGAGGCTGCTTAGATCGAGGCTGCGTCCGATGCTGTCTGGCATTACATACCACTCATGGTAGAACCACTCCGGGAACCCATCTATTATGATGCCACGCTCGTAGCACCAAGACAGGTTGTTGTAGACCACCTCCCGGATTTCTACGATCGTTTCTGCACTTCTTACCCGATCAATTTGAGAAATACAAGCGCCTGCTGCTTTCGCGGCTAAAATGATTTCTGCTTTTATTTTTTCGGTGGTTTCCATTTTTTTGTTTTTATTCGCTAAAATAATTTCAAGTTATTTTTATCGTGATTTTCGCCGTACTTTCGGGTGCGCACATGATGCGCCATATCGTAGCGTAAATGGCATTTTTGACAGAGGGCCCTTAACCTGTCAACTCGGACACAATGGTTTAGTTTATCGTGATCCAGATGAGCTATTGTTAAGACAATTTTTGTTTGCTTTTTGCCTTCAATTGTTAATGTTTCGCTTTCCACGCCTTCGGGCCAATAATTCCAATCATTTCTACCCTTGCCGTAGCGATATATCAGCGAATGGTTCGTGACGCCACAATCCTCACAGCAATTCTTAGCGCGTTTCAAAATGGCTGGCCTAATTTCCGTTTTCCAATTCGGTGGGTATTGTCGGTAATCTATAGGCATTCGCTGTTCTCCTCCCCATCACTTCCCCGGTCATCGTATTCATCCTGCCCCCTGTCCATCTCCGCCCAGAATGCCCGATCTTCTTCGGTCAGCATTATGCCGCCTTCCCCATTGCAGGCATCGCAGGGTAGACCGCCAGCATCCTCGCCTTTGCCTGCACAAGTGCCGCATTTAATCCACTCTCCTTTGTGTTTGTCCGAAGATTCCGACGCACCAAAATCGCCATCTATCATATGATTTCCTGTGTTCATACGACCGGTTCCTCTACCACCATTCTTGCGTTTACTTTTTTGGAATAAACAAAGATCGTCGCATCGTAATTGTCCTCGACCGGGACACAAAAAGAGTAATTGTATCCGTCGCCCATAGGTCTTAATTCGGCTTTTTTTTCAAAGGCAGCAGCCAGTTCGTGTATATCAGATATCGGAATGTCGCGCAGGGTCAGCGTATGGCTCCAGGCAGGATAATTCCGCATGAGTTCCTTGCCCGCGTCAATCGCATCCTTCACCCTTGTGAAGGTTGGTGTCTGTTCTGTTTTTGTTTCCATGTTTTAATTTTGTGACGGCGACGTGCCGTCGGGTTTTATGCAATCAAATATCCGCCATTGTCATTTTTTAGCATACCACCGCCGCATGAGGTAAGGCGGCTGTAGAGAGCCTGACCTCGCACTTGTTCAATGGATATTCCGAGTTTGTCGGCGACCTCTTGGCGAACCACTTTTCGCTTGTTTGTCACAACACTTCCGGCGTCTAGACCGCTGCAATCCTTGACACGCCATCCCGGTTCCTGGTCATTTCCAAGCCAGACGATCGCGTCGATCATTGGATTTTTGCTGCGAGTACTGTTCACGTTTACCACCACCGACACCATTCCGTAAGATGTCTGGAGTTGGACTCTGTTCGTGATGATTGGCTGTTCGAAATATGTTTTCATTTTTTTTGCCATTTCTGGACTTTTTTAGTGCCGGGGGACCGCCCGGCGGCGGGGCCTTTCGGCCTGGTGGTGGTTTACCGGAATCGCCCGGCGGCGGGGTTAACTATCGCGTTCTCGCTCGTATTCTACATCGTGTAATTCACCCTCCACATCCTCGATATAACAGTTGTCCATAAGACAGTCGATGTCCATCGTGCCATCCCACAGATCATTGTTGATAATATACCTCCAACGGTCACGCTCTTCTTCCGGTGTTGTTCCTTTTTCGTTTGTCATTTTTTTTGCCAATGCTGGACTTTTTTAGTGCCGGGGGACCGCCCGGCGGCGGGGCCTTTCGGCCTGGTGGTGGTTTACCGGAATCGCCCGGCGGCGGGGTTTTCTGTTGACGGCAAGGCCGACATACACTTCTTCATGCCATCGCATAAAGACGCACCCACGCGCCACGCGTGTTTTTTTGGAGTTTCTCGCATAATTTCCGAGCCGCAGCCGGGGCCATTTCGAATGTGCCGTGGTCGTAGGACAACTGTTTAACAAATCTTCCGGCACCTGGTGATGTGTACCTATCTTTGTGGTGTTTTTCGTCGAAGGTCCAAACCCTCCTATTTTCATCAACGAATGTGTCACCGCAATAAGTGCGGTAGCGCGTATCAGGCGCGCCTATCTCATAGACGCCGAAGTGCTCCCCGAATGACCTGCTGTTCGTCCTGATCTGGAAGACGGCAGTCTCCTGCTCTTTTGTTTTTTCGATGTTTATTTCCATTTTTAAGGGTTAATTAATTAATTCTCTTCGCTCAGGCCGCTACAATCACCGCTTGGCGCGTTTATTCAACAACCCCTTACGAACGTTGATCCCACTTGTATTCTTCTTCGGTCATAATACCAAGCGGACTTGTACTTATTGCCGCTTTTTTCGCATCACTGAAGTGTGGTTGAACATCAATAAGGTATTCGGTAGAAGTTGAAGGACAAATGAATTTAACCCAAGCCAGCGGCTTGTTTCCGGCTTCCGGAAATAATTCTTTGGTCTTGTATAACACCACCTCCTCCTCTTCGCCGTTGTTATGATGGAAGATTCCACGATTAACTTCTTCTGCCCTTAATAACGAGAGCGTTTTTTCTTTTCCGAGTATCGCATAATAAGCGGCTTTGTATTCTGCATTCTCTTCGGTAATAAATTGCTCCTTTGATACTTCATTGTTCAGGCATTGGATAAATATCTTATCCGGAATATTACGCCCATTAATGTAGTATTGGCAATATCCATCGTCCCATTGTATTGCAGGACCGTCTATACAATGAAGAAGATTGTTTTGGTTTCTTTTTATTTTATTGGGTTTCTTACATATGATCGCGAGGCCATCAAATTGAATCATATCGTAGATATTACTGTCAAGAAGAGATATAAATTTACTTAGGTTTTCATTTTTTAAAATTCCGATTTCCCTGAAATAATCATAAAATGAAAGCCAGCCATAATCCGAGACGTTTCCATAGACCGAAAAATTATAATATTCTAATTTATTAGCCCTGATATTAGCCCTGATATTACCCCTGACATTAGCCCAGACATTAGCCCAGACATTAGCCCAGACATTAGCCCAGACATTAGCCATGATATTATCCTCGACATTATCCTCGACAGTATTCCTGACATTATCCACGATATTAGCCACGATATTATCCCTGACATTATCCCTGACATTAGCCCAGACATTATCCCTGACATTATCACAGATATTACCCCTGACATTAGCATCGACATTATCCCAGACATTATCCACGACATTATCCCTAACATTAGCCTCGACATTAGCCCTAACATTAGCCTCGACATTAGCCCTGACATTAGCCCAGACATTAGCCTCGACATTATCCTCGACAGTATTCCTGACATTATCCACGACATTACCCCTGACATCAGCCCCGACATTACCCCTGACATCAGCCCCGACATTACCCCTGACATTAGCCCCGACATTAGCCCCGACATTAGCTAATGGCGATTTATCTTTACATAAATATGAAATAATATTGGCTGCATACTGACACGCAATTGGAGAATCAACGTATAATATCTCCGGCGGGTTTAAGTTTGATAATTGATAAATAAAATCTATGCCTTTTTTGCATTTGTCTTTATCAATATCAATAGAGGAAATTTTAAAAAGTTTATCCAGCCATTTTTGACGTATTGTTGTCATCATGACTTCTTGCTGAGGGTTTAATGATTTAAGTATCATATTCGTTGTATTAAATAGGTTAGTCTTTCACAGTTTTCCAAACGTTCTCAAATGGATCGAATTGCCGATGGATACCAAAAACATATTCCTGTTCCGGTTGCAGAATTATAGGTTTATGATCAGCTGACTGCATGAGTTCTTTTGAATCATATCCCGCGAATTGTCTTTCGTGGATATGTTGCAAAATAGCTCCGCACTTACCTGTTTTCGCATAGATTATGCCGTCATCTTCAAGCAATTCGTAATCACCTGTTATGACATGTTGATGTCCGGAGTGTTCACCAAATGCGATTGGCTTTTTATTTATTGTTTTCGCGGTTGACGGGATGATACAAGACATTATTTGTACATCTCCCTGGTGCATTTTTTGTGCTTTCATTTGATTTAATTTTTAATTAGAGTAGAAATATTAACGCCTTTTGCTGCCTCTTCTGGCGTTATGTCGCATGAATCCAGATCACCCCTTAGGCCGCTGCAATCACCCCTTAAGTCGCTGCAATCACCTATCAAGCCGCTGCAATCACCAATCAGGTCGCTGCAATTACCCATTAGGTTGCTGCAATCACCAATCAGGTTGCTGCAATCACCCCTTAGGTCGCTGCAATTACCCCTTAGGTCGCTGCAATCACCCCTTAGGTCGCTGCAATCACCCCTTAGGCCGTTGCAATCACCCCTTAGGTCGCTGCAATCACCCCTTAGGCCGCTGCAATCACCCATTAGGTCGCTGCAATCACCCCTTAGGCCGTTGCAATCACCCATCAGGTCGCTGCAATCACCCATCAAGCCGCTGCAATTACCCATTAGGTTGCTGCAATCACCAATCAGGTTGCTGCAATCACCCCTTAGGTCGCTACAATTACCTCTTAGGCCGTTGCAATTACCCCTTAGGCCGTTGCAATCACCCATCAGGTCGCTGCAATCACCCCTTAGGCCGTTGCAATCACCCATCAGGTCGCTGCAATCACCCATCAGGTTGCTGCAATTACCAATCAGGTTGCTGCAATCACCTATCAAGCCGCTGCAATCACCCATCAGGTTGCTGCAATTACCAATCAGGTTGCTGCAATCACCTATCAAGCCGCTGCAATCACCAATCAGGTCGCTACAATTACCTCTTAGGCCGTTGCAATTACCCCTTAGGCCGTTGCAATCACCC
>Ga0247727_10004673_pt1 | contig 28806 bp, 18 predicted proteins | sample WisWelCaveWW1625_FD_202498 | JGI IMG/M metagenome (GOLD analysis project Ga0247727, IMG submission 202498) | Biofilm microbial communities from Wishing Well Cave, Virginia, United States - WW16-25 | ecosystem: Environmental > Aquatic > Deep subsurface > Groundwater > Cave microbial mat | place...
GGCCGCGAGGCGGTCGCCGGCCAGGGGGCCGAGGCCTTCGTTGCCGTCGCGGGCGTGGCGGCGGGTCATCTCCTGGCCGGCAGCGGTGACGTGAGCGAAACACCAGGCGGGATCGCCGGCGAACAGGCGCATCATGTCGAAGGCATGGGTGCCAAGCACCAGGAGGTCTTCTCCGCCCGCCCGGGTGTCCTCTTTGCCCCGAGCGCGGATCTCCAGCAGCTGGCCGATCTCGCCCTGGCGGACCCTTTCGCGCAGATCGAGCGTGGCAGGGGCCAGGCGCATCTGGTGAGCGATGGCCATCTTGACGTGACTGCGCTCGCAAGCGGCGATCATGGCGTCGGCCTCCGCCAGGCTGCGGGCCATCGGTTTCTCCAGGTAGATCGAGGCGTGGGCCTCGGCGCAGGCGATCACCATGTCGTGGTGCGGATCGACCCAGCGCGGGGCCACGCTGACGATATCCGGCTTCTCGTCCCGCAGCATCCTTTGGTAGTCCGCATAGACCGCCGGGGCGCCCAGGCGGGTCGCGGCCGTCCTGGCGCCGGCCTCGTTCTCGTCAGCCACCGCGACGATGCGGGCGCTGGGGAACTCCTTCCACACGGTGTCGAGGCCGTGGCCGTAGTTGCCCCGGCCGGTACGCCCGATCACCGCCACTCGATAATTCCTCATAGGCCCCTCCAGTAGAATGTGGGAATGCGATTCCTCATTGTAGCTCTGCTGGCGGCCGCCACGGCCGGCGCTCAGACCCGGGTGGAGACGGCGCGGGTGGAGGGCCTGCTGCGGCGGGCGGTGGTGCTCGACCTGCACTGCGACACCACCCTGGTGATCGCCGCGGAGGGTTACGACCTGGCCGAGCGGCACGCCTACGCCCAGGTAGATATTCCCAGGATGCGCGAGGGCGGCGTCACGGGGGTGTTCTTTTCGATCTGGACCAGCCCCCGGCTGCTGAGTCCGCCGCAGTCGGTGCGGCAGGCGCTCTACCAAATCGACGAGGTGCGACGCGAGGTGCGCCGTCACCGGGAGGCCATGGTCCTGGCGCGGACGGCGGAGGAAGTGCTGGCCGCCAGGAAACAAGGACGCATCGTGGCCCTCTTGGGGGTGGAGGGCGGGCACATGATCGACTCCGACCTGGCGGTGCTGCGAAGCTTTCACGAGCTGGGCGCGCGCTATCTGACCCTGACCCACGGGCGCAATACTCCCTGGGCCGACAGCTCCGGCGACAAGCCGGCCCATAACGGCCTGACCGGGTTCGGCCGCCAGGTGGTGCGGGAGATGAACCGCCTGGGCATGATGGTGGATATCTCGCACGTTGCGGACAAGACGTTCTATGATGCCCTCGAAACTTCGACGGCGCCGTTGATCGCCTCGCACTCCTCCTGCCGGGCGCTGGCCGACCACGCGCGCAACATGACCGACGAGATGATGCGGGCGCTCGCCAGAAAGGGCGGCGTCATCCACATCAACTACTACAGCGGGTTCCTCGACCAAGAGTTTGAGAAGCGCTACCAGGCGCTGAAAGAAGACAACCAGCGGGAGCAACAGATCGACCTCGAGTATCGCAGCGACCCGCGCCGCCGCAGCCAGGAGCAACGCAAGCTCAATGCCGCGCGCCTGGCGAAGCTCGGACGGCCCCCGTTCAGCCGTCTGCTGGACCACTTCCTGCACGCCGTGAAGGTCGCCGGCGTCGACCACGTGGGCCTGGGGTCGGATTTCGACGGCGTCAGCGACCTGCTGCCGGAAGGCATGGAGGACATCTCGAAGATCCCCAACCTGGTGCGGGGCCTGATGGAGCGGGGACTGTCGGACCAGGACATTGAGAAGATACTGGGAGGCAACACCCTGCGGGTGATGCGGGCCGTGGAGCAGGCCGCCGGAAAGTGATAGCATAAGAGCCATGAGCACGACAGCGGCCCCCATGACCGTCGAGCAGTTTCTCGAGCTGCCGGAAGAGGAAGGCGTTCGCCGGGAGCTGATCGCGGGAGAGGTGGTTCGCATTGCCTGCGGTCAACAACCTCACGAGATCGTGAAGTCCAACTTCAACCAGCAGTTGGCCGCCTGCCTCGCGCACAAGTCTATCGGATGGGTCATGAGCGAGACCAGCTTCCTCCTCGGCTCGCACGACGCAGTGATCACGGATTCCAGCGTAGTCTTGAAGGGCCGGCTCCAGCCGGGGCACGCCGGCTGGATTACCATCTGTCCGGATATCCCCATCGAAGTCGTGTCGTCGGAGTCTGCATCGGTCATGCGGGCCAAGGTCAGGCTGTACCTCGAACACGGCGCCCGCGCCGTCTGGGTGGCGTATCCGGAGCTGCGGATGATTCAGGTCTACACCGCCGCAGGGGTGCAGGAGCTGACCGGAGACGAGGCCCTGGAGGCGCCGGAGATCCCGCCCGGTTTCAAGGTTGCGGCGGCGGCGTTTTTTGAGGGGTTGTAGCGACCGGGAAGGGCCGAGACTGAGGCGCTTCCAGTAATTGGGGGTTGTCGCGCCTGAGCCGAAGAGAGATTTCCTTCTCCTTTTGCGCGCGCTCTTCGTCCCCCAAACGAAAGTAGACCTGCGATAACAGCAGCCGCGGCTGCGGGTGCTTGGGATCCAGGCTGACGCTCTCTTCGAGCACCTGCAAAGCTTCCTTCCATCGTTTCAGGGTCATGAAGGCGCGCGCCAGGTCCAGCCGTGCCGGAAGATAGTCGTTGCGGATACGAATGGCCGCCTCCAGGTAGGGAATCGACTCTTCGTTTTTGCCTTGCTTGATGAGCAGATCGCCGTAAAAGAAGGGCGGCTCTTCATACCCCGGATTCAGTTCCATGGCGCGTCGGAGGTGCTCCAGACTCTCCTCGATTCGGCCCAGCTTTTGCAAATGAAAGCCATACTCGAAATGCGCCCGCGGCTCCCGGGGAAAACGCGTGAGCGCGTCGCGCGCCACCTCGAACCCGCCCTGGTAATCGCCGGCGTCCTGGTAGGCTTTGATGGCGAGAAGGTAGAGGTTGAGATTAGCGGAATCGAGAGTCAACGCGCGGCGCGCGGTGCGGGCCGCCTCCTGGAAGTAACGCCCCTTGCCGTACTCGACGATCATCAGTTGCAGCAGGCGCAGGTTGTCAGGCTGGAGAAGCTGCGCGCTGCGCCAGGCGCGCAGCGAGTCTTGGAGGCGGCCCAGCCGGCTATGGGTGGCGCCGAGCAGGTAGTGGGCGTTGAAATCTGCTGGCGAAGCCTGGGCGGCGCGTTCCAGGAACCCACCGGCGCGTTCAAAACGCTCCAGCGAATAGTTCATGAAGCCAAGGTTAAACAGCGCCGGAAAGAATCCCGGCGACTGCTCCAGAGCCCGAAGCCAAAGCTTCTCGGCTTCCTCGAACCGTTTTTGCGAGGCGAGTTGCTGAGCCTGGCGGGATAGGTCGGCCGGGGACTGAAACAGGCTGAGAGCCAGCAACAGAATCATGGCGCCGACCCTGACCCTTCCACCAGTTCGGAGATCCTGTCGATGGCGACAGCGGTGAAATTCTCCGTAGCACCGATGGGCCAGTGAACCGTCACGCGGTCGACTCGATCCGCCGCGCCCAGTCCGAAGTGCAGACGGAAGTCGTTTTGGGAAAGAAAGCTAGACTGCCCGAGCAGCGGCAGGGTCTGGGTGTGGTTGCCGGCGGTTACCGTCACAGTCGCACCGATGGCAGTTCGGTTGGACCTGGTTCCGCGCAATCGAAGCTCGACCCAGTGGTTGCCGGGCCCCAGGTCGTTGCGAAGCAGCGAGGGCGCCTGGCCCATATTCATGATGAGGACATCGACGTCGCCGTCGTTGTCGAAGTCGCCGAAGGCGGCGCCGCGGCTGCTGGCCCTCTGGGCCACGCCCGGTCCCGCCAGGTGGCTTACATCTTCAAAGCGGCCGCCGCCGAGGTTACGGTAGACGATCCTGGGGTTGTGGAATGTCTCGGCGAGGTTGGCCCGATCGATCTCCGGATAGACGTGACCGTTCACCTGGAAGACATCCTGAAACCCGTCGTTGTCGAGGTCGACAAGCGCCACTCCCCAGGCAACGTACTGGGGATTCACGGCCATGCCAGCTCTGACGACCTGGTCTTCGAAAATACCCCCACCCTGATTGCGATATACATTCGGGTAGTCGCCGGCAAAGTTGGTTTTGATGATGTCCAGAAGTCCGTCATTGTTGAAATCACCCACCGCCAGACCCATTCCGCCCTGTTCAAATCCATGCTCGTTGTAGGCCAGCCCGGATTCGGTGGCGAGTTCGCTGAAGGCGCCGTTTCTGTTGTTGCGAAAAAAGAGACTTGGGGTGGAGTCGCTGGCGACGTATAGATCGGTCCATCCGTCCCCGTTGAAGTCGGCGGCTACCGTGGTGAAGGCATAGAAGCCCTGCACTTTGCGGATTCCCGCCTTTACGGAGGTGTCTTCAAATGTTCCGTCGCCGCGGTTTCGATAGAGTGTCGCGGCGCCGTGCGGCAGGCCCCGCGGCCCGCAGAACACGGCCACGCCCTTCCATTCGCAGTTGGCGCCCTTGCCGGGCAGCGGTGTGCGAGCCTGGTCAAAATCCTGGTAGCTGGTGACGAATAGATCGAGGAACCCATCCCGGTCATAATCCAGGAAGGTGCATCCGGAACTCCATTCCTTAGGCGGGCCGCCGACACCGGCGCGAGCCGAGACGTCGGAAAACTTGCCACCCTCGTTGCGGTACAAAACATTGGGTCCCCAGTACGTCACGTAGAGGTCTGTCCTGCCGTCGTTGTCGTAGTCACCGGCGCAGACTCCGGAGCCCCAACCGGATCGCAGGAGTCCCGCCTGGGCCGTAACATCGACGAACGAACCCTTGCCGTTGTTGCGATACAGGTGGTTGTGCGGCTCTGCCCCCTTCGGGAAGCCCTCCAGCCTGGAGCCGTTCACAAGAAAGACGTCCAGCCAGCCATCGTGGTCGTAATCAACAAAAGCGGCTCCCGTGCCGTTAGCCTCGATGATGTATTTCTTGGAGGTCGGGTTGCCTACCGTGATGGTAGCTTTGAGTCCGCTGGCAACAGCGACGTCGGTGAATGGAGCACGGAAGAGCTTGCCAGAGAAAGCCGGCTTGGCTTCCGGCGCCGCGCCCCGAGTGGCAACACCCTGGGCTGAAAGAAGGCCACCAAGACACGCCAGCAGGACGGCCGCCAGGACGCCTGGCGCCACAGGTCTATCTCCCATGCGGTCGATGCCTCCCTGCCCTTGCCGGTAGCCCAATGCAGGCCGAATCAGCGACGTAGTGGTGCGCCGGCAGCTACCCGGGCTTCGGAGAACTCAGAGCGGACTCGACTCGGTGGCGGGCCCGTCGACTCCCGCCCACGCAGTTCCGCGTTTCAAGACCACTACCGACGATCGGGCCGGAGGATTCCTTCACGCCAGCAACCTCTTGACCACCGTCCCTCCCACGTCGGTCAATCGAAACTCGCGGCCCATGTGCTTGTAAGTGAGCCGCGTGTGGTCGAAGCCCAGGCAATGGAGGATGGTGGCCTGGAGATCGTGGACGTGGACGGGATCCTCGACAATCTTCAAGCACAGCTCGTCGGTCGCGCCGTGGACCTGGCCGCCTTTGACGCCGCCGCCGGCCATCCAGAGGCTGTAGGCATTGGGGTGGTGATCGCGGCCGGCGTTGCCGGCGTCCTCGGGTTTGCGGATCTCCACCATCGGCGTGCGGCCGAACTCCCCGCCCCAAACCACCAGGGTCTCATCCAGCAAACCGCGCTGCTTCAGATCCTTGAGAAGCGCGGCGGTCGGCTGGTCGACCTTGGCGCAGCGCTTGGGCAGCTTCGTGTTCAGCTCGGTGTGATCGTCCCAGGAGGCATCCATCATCAGGATGAATCGCACGCCACGCTCGACCAGGCGCCGCGCCAGCAGGCAGTTGGCGGCAAACTGGCGTTCCTCCGGGTCGGCCCGATCCACACCGTACATCTCGCGGATGCCGGCCGGTTCCTTGGAAAAATCGAGCAGCTCCGGCGCCGCCATCTGCATTCGGAAGGCGAGCTCGTAGGAGGCGATCCGCGAAGCGACCTCCACGTCGCCGGTCGCCTGGTAGCGGCGCTCGTTCATCTCCCGCGCGAAGTCGATGGTCAGCTTCTGCGACTCGCTGGAAATGCCGGCGGGATTCGACAGGTACAGCACCGGATCGCCTGTGTTGCGGAAGAGCGTTCCCTGGAAGTGCGGGGGGAGAAAGCCGCTGCCAAAATTGCTCGACCCGCCGCTGGTGCCCCTTCCCGAGGACAGCACCACGAAGGCGGGCAGGTCTTGTGACTCGCTCCCCAAGCCGTAAACCGCCCACGCTCCCATCGTGGGACGCCCGAACTGCGTGTGCCCGGTGAACAGGAGAAGCTGCCCGGGATGGTGGTTGAAGGCGTCCGTATGCATGGAGCGAACCAGGCACAGGTCGTCCGCGCAGGCTCCGACGCGCGGCAACAGCTCGGAAAGCTCCATGCCACACTTGCCGTAGCGGTGGAACTGGAACGAGCTCGCCATTACGGCCGCCGTCGGCTTGATGAACGCCAGCTTCAGATCCTTGGTCAAGGAGGCTGGAAGCGACTGGCCATCGTACTTCCGCAAGGCGGGTTTCTCGTCGAACAACTCAAACTGGCTCGGGCCGCCCTCCATGAACATGAAGATGACGTGCTTCGCCTTGGCCGCGAAGTGCGGGGGTCTGGGCGCCAGCGGGTTGACGGCCGCGGTCAGCCCGTCGGCGGTCAACAGTTCGGCGAGGGCCAGGCTGCCGATGCCCCCGGCGCTTTGCCGAAAGAAGTCCCGTCGCGTTAGGATCTGCCGGAATCGTGGCCAGTTCATTCGACCTTACTCCCTGGTGATGAACTCGTCCAGGTTCATCACCGCGCGGCCGGCGGCCGTGAGCGCGGCCATTTCCGCCTGCGATACAGTGCCAGCCGCGTTGGGCGCCACCTGCTGCGCCGATTCCAGGTCGCGCTCGAATATCCTCTTCTGGCGCTCGAACAACGTGGCCACGCGATCCTGCTCGACCGCATCCGCCTTCCTGCCGAGTGATACACGAAACAGGTATGCCAGCCGGCTGTTCCAGTTGGCCGGCGCTTCTTCCAGGACCCGCGCCGCCAGCGCCTGAGCGGCTTCGAAGAACACGGGATCATTCAACAGATTCAGCGCTTGCAGCGGCGAGTTCGACCGTCGGCGACGCGAGCAGCTCGTGTTGGAGTCCGAGGCGTCGAAGTTCACCATCAGCGGGTAGGGCGAAGTGCGCTGGTAGTGAACGTAGATTCCGCGCCGGTAGCGTTCCGGACCGTCGGTCTCCTCCCAGCTGGCGCCTCGGGAGTAGGTGATTTTGGAAACGCTCTCCGGCTGCGGCGGGCGAACGCTTTTTCCGCCAACAGCCGGGTACAACAGGCCGCTGGCAGCCAGCGCGGCATCACGCACCTGCTCGGCATTCAATCGCAGGCGCGACTGGCGCGCCAGCAGCCGGTTGTCCGGATCCCGGTCCTGGAGATCCTGGCGCGCGCGCGACCCTTGCCGGTACGTGGATGACATGACGATGAGCTTCTGGATCTGCTTCACGCTCCAGCCGCGGTCCATGAACTCCCAAGCCAGCCAGTCGAGCAGTTCCGGGTGCGATGCCGGTTCGCCCTGGGCGCCGAAATCTTCGGAGGTGCGGACCAACCCCGTTCCAAACAATTCCTGCCAGATCCTGTTCACCGCCACACGGGCCGTGAGCGGGTTCTCGGGGCTCACCAGCCAGCGCGCCAGCCGCAATCGGGGAGGCTCACCGGATGGCGGCGGGCGCGGCAGAAAAGCGGGAGTGTCGGGCTGAACCTCGGGGCCATTCTGCCGGTAGTCGCCGCGGACGGCAAGATGCGTCTTGACGGGCTCGGCGCTCTCGACTATTACGGGCGCCTGAGTGAGCGCCGGGGAGCTCCGGTCGAGCTCCCTGAGAGCGACGCGGAGCTTGGTGAATTTCTCCGAAACCAGCGAATCCCTGGAGTATTCGGGGCCCGGGTCGAGGATGAAATAGTCGGTCAACCGCCGGTTTTCTCGCTCCGCGCGGCGCGACGCTCCCTTTCTCAGCAAACGCTCCCCGTGGTCCAGCCGGGCGCGCAGTTCCGTGACGGCGTAGTCCCAATCCAGGTCTTGGCCGGGATTGTCCATCGTCCGCGCCATTCGGGCTTCCCAGCTCGGCTGCAGTGGGGGAACACCAGCCTGCTCGATCAGCGCGCGCCGTTTGGCCTCATAGGAGGGCCGAGCGCGCCAATAGGTCCCCAACTCCCCGGGCAACGGCGCATCGATCTGGGCTTCCTCGGCCCGATGAAAGAAGGCGAAGAGCTGGTAGTAGTCTTTTTGCAGGATCGGGTCGTACTTGTGATCGTGGCACTGCGCGCAGCCGATCGTCAGGCCCAGCCAGGTCGTCCCGACAGTGTTGGTCCAGTCCACCACCTCCTCGAACCGCGCCTCATCCCGCTTGACGCCGGCTTCCCGGTTCTTCAGGGCGTTGCGGTGAAAACCGGTCGCCACGCGCTGCTCCAGCGTCGCGTTGGGCAGCAAGTCCCCGGCGATCTGCTCGATCGTGAACTGATCGAAAGGCAGGTCGCGGTTGAGAGCCTCGATCACCCAATGCCGCCAGCGCCACGCGTAGGGCCGGAAATTGTCTTTCTCATACCCATCGCTGTCGGCGTAGCGGGCCAGGTCCAGCCACGGCCGCGCCCATCTCTCGCCATAGTGCGGCGATCGCAGAAGCCGGTCCACGAGCCGCTCGTAGGCCCTGGGGCTAGGGTCGGAAACAAAGGCGTCTGTTTCGGCCGGGGACGGAGGCAGGCCGGTCAGATCCAGGCTCAGGCGCCGGACCAGGGTCCCCTTGTCCGCTTCGGGCGATGGAACCATGCCTTCCTTCTCCAGCCGCCCGAGCACAAACGCGTCAATGGGATTGCTGACCCATTGCGGATTTCGCGCGGCGGGCGGCTGGTGACGCCGGATCGGCTGGAAGGACCAATGGGATATCGCGTTCCCCGACGCCCAGTGCGCTCCCTGATCGATCCAGTCGCGCAGAATTCCCACTTCCTTCTTCGTGAGTGGAGCCCCTTCGAGCGGCATGCGGAAGCCGTCCTTCCGGCTCGCCACGCGCAGAATCAACTTGCTCTGGGCGCTGTTGCCGGGCAGAATCACGGGTCCGGAGCTGCCGCCTTTCAACGCCGCGTCCCGGAGGTCCAGCCGGAGTCCGTTCATCTGCGCGGCGGCCCCATGGCAGCCGTGGCACTTGGCCTGGAAGATCGCCCGGACCTCGCTGGAGAGTTCCGTAGGGCGCTCGGCCGCGCGAATGTGAAACACGCCGGCAAGCGCCAGCAGCGCGGCGATTACCCGTCGCATAAGTCAGAACCCATAGCGCAGGCCGAACTGCAAGATCCTCGGCTCCCCCGCGCCGGTGATCCGGCCGAACAGCGAGGAAGTCCTGGAGGTATTCGGGCTGCTCAGGTTCACGCCATTCAAAAAGTTGAAAAACTCCCCACGGAACTCCAGGCTATGGCTCTCGGCGAACGGCATGCGAACGCTCTTGAAGGCCGAGAAATCGACGGTGGAAAACCCCGGGCCGCGCTCCGTGTTTCTCCCCAGCGTTCCGAAAGTTCCGGTGGCGTTCTGGGCGAACGCGTCGGTGTTGAACCAACGCAGAATCTTCTCGCCGCGGGGCCGGCCTCCGGGCAAGGCCGGATTCCCGATGATATCCACGCGGTCCTGCCCAATGCCGCTCAGCGAGTTGTCCACGCCCGTGGAAATCGTCATGGGACCGCCGGTCTGGAGCGTGATGATCCCGTTGGTCTGCCAGCCTCCGAACACTTGGCGTAGCGCCCCACTGCCCGCCGGAGAAGGCAGAGCGTAGTTGAAGGAAGCGATGAACCGGCCAGCCCGGTCGAAGCTGGAGACGGCGTGGTCGCGCTCGAGGCTGCCGAACGGGTGCGTGTTCCCGTTGCCCTCAAAGGCCGTGCCCGAGAGCAGGTCCAGGCTCTTCTGCCAACTGTAACCGGCCAGGAACGTCAAGCCGGCGGCCAGGCGCCGCTCCAGACTGACCACCAGCGCGTGGTAATCGGACCGGCCGTAGGTTCCGGAAAAAGTGAGCTGCGTGAACTCGCGCCGGGGACGGCGGTTGTTGGTGTTGGTGCGATCGGCGCCGGGTCCCAGGACGGCCGCGTTCAGCTCCGCCGCGTGGAACAGACTGCGGCCTGCCGATCCCTGATAGGTAGCGCGAGCCACCATGGAGCCGGCCACGCTCTGTTCGACGGTGAAGTTCCACTGGTGAATGCTGGGGTAGCTGGAGTTCGGATCGTAAGCCACCAGCAGGAACGGCAAGGGAAAGACCTGCGAGGATGGAGTCGGCCGCGCCACCGGAAACGGATTCACCAGCCCGCGATAGGGGTCCGCGAAGCGGTCCGGAGCCACCACATCCACTCTCACCGCCCCCGGCGGGGAGCTGGCCGGCCGGTTGTAGGTCAGCGCCGTGGTCTGGTCGTGGAAGCGACCGTAGCCCGCCCGAATGCTGGTTCTGCCGTTTCCAAACACGTCCAGCGCGAAGCCCAGGCGCGGATCGATGACCGCATAGGCGGAGTTCATCGCCGACTTGGGGACTCCTGGGTCGCCGCCGACGAGTTGGCCAGGGGGCAAGTTCGGGTAGCGGGTGGAACGCGTACCTGCCCGATAGGCCGCGTCATTGAACTGCGCGGCCGCATAGTTGGGGACGTCAGTGAACGGGACATACGGATTCCAGCGCAGACCCAGGTTCAACGTGAGCCGCCGGTTCACTTTGAAGTTGTCCTGCACATACAGCCCATACAGGTTGCGGACTCCGTTGTAGTAGGGCGGCGTTACCTGGGTGAACGCGGAAGGCTTCCCGTACATGAAATCCACCAAATTGTCCCCCGAGAACCGCCCGCCGAAATCGAAGCGGCCGGCGGATTCGAAGTCCTGGTCCAGGATGCTCTGCTCGCGCAGCATGTCGGCGCCCCAGTCGATCTCATGGCGCCCACGAACCAGAGTCCAGGAGTGCTGGAGGTTGTACTGCCCTCGCGGCACGCGATAGAGCGCGTTGTAGCGCTGGCTGAAGTAGCTGGTGATGAGGATGCGAACCTCTGGTCCGTGCGCCAGATTCGGAATGTTGATCCCAAAGTCCTGGTTGCCGGGGAACGCCGGCCCGTGGGCGATATGCGACGCCCGATTGTAGCTCAGGGTGGTGTTGGTGAGCACCGTCGGGCCCAGGGTGTAGGTGTAGTTCAGCAGAGCGTTCTGGCTCTGCCACCGCCGGCTCGGGACGCCGGTGAGCAGGTTGGTGAGATCGACAATCGGCTGAACTTCCAACTCGTCGTAAAAGTACCTTCCCGAGAGGTGGTGCTTTTCGCCGGGGTGATGATCCGCTTTGAGCAGGAACTGGCTGTCGCCGGTCTCGTCTCGACGCGCGTAGCGAATCAGGCCGTCGGCAGAGGTAGCCACCGGGATGAGTTTCAGAACATTTTGCGCGACCGGATCGAGCTGGGATGCCGGGATGATGTTTCCTGGGATCGGCGCACGGGTCCGAGGATCCAGGTACTGGGTTCGGGAGCTGGAAAAATTGCCGCTCCGCTGCGCGGCCGTGGGCACCACCGAGGTGAAGGTGGTGGGCACCACCCGCGATTGCATGCCCTGCCAGGAGCCGAACAGGAACGTCCGGTTCCGCCGCACCGGGCCGCCCAGCGCCAGCCCATACTGATTGCGTTTCAACCCGTCGTTGGTCGCCGCGAAAAAGTTCCGCGCATTCAGGTTGCCGTTGCGAAGATACTCGTACAGGACGCCGTGGAGCTGGTTGGTTCCCGAGCGAGACACAATGTTCACCACGCCGCCGCCGCGCCCGGCGAACTTCGCGCCGTAGCTGTTGGTCTGATAGCTGAACTCCTGCACCGCCTCCGGATTCGGCAGGACGTTGGCGACCTCGGTATAAGGATCTTCATGGATCCCGCCGTCCAGCACGAAGGTTGTGGAGTTGCCCCTGCCGCCGCTGGCCGAGACCAATTCGTCGCCGGATTCCGGACGGGTGGCCTGCTGGTTGAAAGTCCCGGGCGCGGTAAGAGTCCCGGGCGTGATGCGCAGAAGCTGGAGGATGTTGCGGCCGTTCAGCGGCAGGTCCGTGATCATTTTCTGGTGAATCACGGTATTCAACGTCGACGCGCGCGTGTCCACCAGCGCCTGGGAGCCGACCACCGTGACCGTCTCGGTCACCCCCCGAACGCTGAGCTCGGCGTTGATGGTCGCCTGCTGATCCACTTGCAGGACCAGCTCCGGGACATTATGCGAGCTGAACCCTTCGCGGGTGACGGTGATCGAGTAGCGGGCGGCCGGCAGCGCCGTCACCGCGTAGAAGCCAACCTCGTTTGAGGAAACGCTTCGCTCCACGCCGGTGGAAAGATTGTGGATCACGATCTTGGCGTCCGGCACCGCCGCGTGAGACGCGTCGGTCACCAGCCCGGAGATAGATCCGGTTGCTCTCTGGGCAAGCGCCGGCTGAGACGCCGCCAGTATCACCAGCCAACCCACCGCAACTGTTCCCGCTCTGTGCATCGCTGTCCCCCCCTGGGTCTGAATGGAGCCCGATGGCGTCGATTTAAGCACGGGAGACGGGAGAATGTCAATACGTTACAGCAAGCTATCATGCAGGCCCAGTAGCCCCGGCCAACCAGCTACTTGAAACCTTTTATGGTTGACTGGGATTCCGGCTTGATGGTAAAAGAGACCGTTGATGACCTGCCCTGTGACCCGCCGGGCCTTGCTGGCCGGCCCTCTTGCCGCGCTGGCGGCCCCCAGTCCCCGCGACTGGGACGTCAGCATCGAACAGTTGACGCACGGCCCCAAGCACCACTTCTTCGGCTACATCGGTCACGTTAAAAACACCCCCTGGAACGGGAATGGCCGCTACATGGCTGTGCTTCGAACCGCATTCCAGGACCATATGCCGGGCCCCTCGGAAGCCGCCGACGTGGCCCTGATTGACACCCGGAATGGCAACGCAGTGACCGTAATCGATCAGTCCCGGGCCTGGAACCCGCAGCAGGGCACCATGTACTACTGGAATCCCAGGGCGGCCGATACGCAGCTCATCTTTAACGATCGCGATCCGAAGACCAACCATGTCTTTACCGTCCTCTATGACATCGTCAGGCGCAAGCGCCTCAAGGAGTATCGCTACGACGACACTCCGTTCGGCAACAGCGGCGTGGCGCAAAACGGCGGTTTCTTTCTCGGCATCAACTACGCCCGCATGGCTCGGCTTCGTCCCGTCACCGGCTACCGCGGCGCTCATGACTGGACCAACGGAGTGGCCGCGCCCGGCGATGACGGTATCTTTCTGGTCGAGATCGAATCCGGAAGAAAACGCCTGCTGGCGTCGTTTCGGCAGCTTGCCGCGCTGATCGGCGCCAGGCGTCCGGATGTGGCCGGCAAGCACCTTTTCATCAACCACACGTTGTGGAACCGGGACGACAATCGCATCTACTTCTACGTTCGAGGCAACTTCGACGCCACCGAGGGGCGCGTGGACGTACCATGCACCATCCACCCTGACGGATCCGCGCTGACCATGCACCAGCAGTTCATCGGCGGCCATCCCGAGTGGGAATTCGGATCGCGGGTCATCGGCGATGTGGCCGGCAAGCAGATTCTCTATGACGTGGACAAGAAGCAGATCGTCGGCCAGATCGCAAGTCCCGAGATCCTGCCCCGGCCGGGCGGCGACATCGCCCTCTCCCCGGACGGTAAATGGTTCGTGAACGGGTATCGCGAGGGCCGCCAGAATTTCTGGGTCATCATCCGCCGCGGCGACGGCTCCCATCTGCGAACCCGCGGGCTTCCTGTCGACCATTGGACCGGCGGCGATCTCCGGCTGGATCCGGCCCCGTGCTGGAACCGCACCAGCGACCAGATTGCCGTTCCGGCGATCGCCGACGATGCCGAGCGATCGCGGCAGACGTTTCTGATCCGGATCCGGAAGGCGTAGAGCCCACATGCGAACTCTCCTTCTGTTGTCGACCGCGCTGGCGCTGGCCCAGCTTCCTCCGCAAGATGTGAGAAACACCGAGATTCCTCACACAGATACTCACTTCACCCCGAAAGCCTTCTGGCGCCACGCGTCGCATGGCACTCTGGCGGAGTGGGAAGAGCGCAGACGCTTCCTCCGCGGACAGATCCTTTCCGCCGCCGGCCTGGATCCCATACCGGAGAAGACCCCGCTCGATCCACAAATCTTCGGGCGCCTCCAGCGCGGCGACTATTCCATCGAAAAAGTGCTGCTGGAGACGATGCCGGGCTATTTCCTGGGCGGCAATCTTTACCGGCCGCTCGGAAAATCGGGCAGGTTCCCCGGCGTCCTCATGGCGCACGGTCACTCGCGGAACGGACGACTGGAGAACACCCCCTTAGCCTCGGGACCCGCTTTCGGGATCAGCATGGCGCGGCAGGGCTATGTCGTGTTCGCCTGGGACATGGTGGGCTGGAACGACACCCGCCAGACTCCGCACGAATTCGGCGGACCGCGAGAACAACTCTGGGGATTCGGACCGTTGGGCTTGCAATTGTGGAACTCCACCCGCGCGCTCGATTTCCTCGAGTCGCTTCCCGACGTGGATCCGGAGCGGATCGGCATGACCGGCTTCTCCGGCGGCGGCTCCCAGACGTTCCTGCTGGCGGCGGTCGACGACCGCGTCAAGCACGCGGCGCCCGTGAACATGGTGTCCGCGATCATGCAGGGAGGATCTCCCTGCGAGAACGCTCCCAATCTGCGGCTGAGCACCTACAACGTGGAGATTACCGCGGCGATAGCCCCGCGCCCCATGATCATCGTGTCGAGTCCCTGGGACCAGAGCCGCAACACGCTTCGGGAAGAATACGTCGTCATCCGCGGCATCTACTCGCTCTACGACAAGGCGAAGCACGTGGAGGCGGTCGAGGTCGAGGCCCAACACAATTACAACCGCGAGAGCCGCGAGGCCGTGTACCGCTTCTTTGGCAAACACATCCTCAACCAGGCCGATCCGGCGCTGTTGGTGGAGAAGCCGTTCACGGCCGAGCCACCCGAGAACATGCTGGCCCTCGATCGCCGGCAGCTCCCGAAGCACGCCCTGAGTTACGACGGGCTGTTTCGCCAATGGCGGGAAACGGCGGCGCGGCAGAGCGAGCAGACCCGCGACCTGTCCGTTCTACGCCGCCGCCTGGTGTACGCCTTGGCCTCGGAGTTGCCGGCCAGGATCGTCCAGGAGATTTCCGGAGAAAACATCTTGTTCGGCCGATTCGGCGTTCGCGACCGCGTTTCGGGCCAGTGGCATCCCGGGCGGGGTTCGCCGCTGCTGCTGGTTCATGCCGGCGGCTCCTCGGCGGCGCGCCAGACCCCGGAGGCGAAGGCGGCGTTGAAAGCCGGGCGCCCGCTCCTGCTGATCGACGCCTTCCAGACCGGCGCCGCCATGGCTATCCGCGACCGGTCCCACCGGTACTTTCTCACCTTCAACAAAAGCGATGACGCCAATCGCGTGCAGGACATCCTGACCGCTCTCGCCTTCCTGCGGTCGCAGAGTCCGGAGAAGATTGAACTGCGCGGTCTCGGAAAGGCCGGACTCTGGTGCCTCTTCGCCGCCGCCGTGGCAGGGATCGACCTGGCGCTGGAAGTCGACGTTGAAGGATTCCACGGAGGCGACGAAGAATTCCTCCAGCAGTTTTTCGTTCCGTCGATTCAGCGGGCCGGGGGCCTGGACGCCGCGCTCCGTCTGACAGCGAGCCTTCGCCGAACGAAAGGGTGCTGATTCGGGCGGCCTTGGAGCTCGCTACACGTCGATGCCGAAGCCCGTGAGACTCCACTCCAACCCGGAGCGACATTGGCGTTGACAGGAGATTACCCTCGTGATACGCTGGCGACACGAGCTAGAGGGACCTTAACCTGCTCGCAACCAGACGACGGAAGGGATAGGGGGGCTTAAGTTATGGTGAACAAATACACCTGCCATGAGATCAGATTGATTCTTGCGCTCGCCATATTCGTCTTGGGCGCCTACGCTCAGACGGCTGCAACTCTAGTGGGTGACGTTGCCGACGCGACGAGCGCCTCCGTACCCAATGCGACGGTGACGGTAACGAATGTGGGGACGGGCGCAACCCGCCGGGTCGTCACCAACCAGGCAGGCCAGTATCGCGTCACACCGCTGAATCCCGGCGCCTACACGATACAAGTGGAGGCGGCGGGCTTCAAGACGCAGGTGCGCCCCAGTGTCGTGCTGGAGGTGGCCGCGGTGCTGGAGGTGGATTTCTCGCTGGAGGTCGGCCAGATTACTGAGCGAATCGAGGTGACGGGCGCGGCGCCGATCCTGCGGACAGAAGAATCATCCGTGGGTAACGTAGTGACCTCCCAGGAACTGCAGCGGCTCCCGGTAAACCAGCGCAACTACACCCGCCTGATCCTGCTGGCGGCCGGCGCCACTTCCGTAACCCGAAGCCAGCAGCGCGGCACGGCGCAGTCCGGAACGGGACTGTTTTCCGTCAACGGCGGCCGGCCGCAGGACAACAACTTCACGCTCGATGGCTTCGACTCCAACATGCAGATGATGAACTCGCCGGGCATTTCGCCACCGATGGACGCGATTCAGGAGTTCAAGGTGGCCACCAACACCGGCTCGGAGTTCGGCCGCTCGATGGGCGCTAACGTCAGCATGGTGGTGAAGTCGGGCACGAGCAATTTGCACGGGACGCTGTACGAATATCTTCGCAACAGCCAGTTTGACGCCAATGAGTTTTTTGCCAACCGCAGCAGCCTGGGCCGCACGCCGTTCCGGCTGAATCAATACGGCGCCGCGGTGGGGGGACCGGTGATTCTGCCCAAGATGGACTTGCGCGACAAGATGTTTTGGTTCGCGTCCTGGGAAGGATTCCGGCGGCGGCGCGGCAACACGATCCTGGCAAGCGTTCCGCCGGCCGAGTTCCGGCGAGGTGACTTTTCGGAGCTGCTGCGCGGCGCCGCGCCGACCCTCATCCGCGATCCGCTGAACAACAACACGCCGTTCGCGGGCAACATCATTCCGGCGGCGCGAATCAATAAAGCGATCCCGACGGCGCTGGAGTTGATGGCGCCGCTGCCGAACCGTCCTGGTCAAGTGCAGAATCTGGTCAATAACTTCAGCGAAGCCAACGACCGCGACTCGCTGCACGTCCGATGGGACTACAACCTGAACGCCAAGAACTCGTTCTTCTTCCGCTACAGCGTGCAGAACGCGGACCTGATCAGCCCGAACGCGATTCCAACTGTCACCGGCAACAGCGAGTTCGACGTGACCAACTATGGCGGAAGCTGGACGCATATTTTCGGCCCGACGACGGTGCTGGACTTTGGTTTCGGCACCAACCAGCCTAACGACCCCAGCCTCGGCCGGAAAGCCGTGACCCGTGCCGACTTCCTCGACAAGACCGGTCTGCGGATGTACCAGCGGGAAGTGTTCGGGGATCCGCTTGTGAACCTGAGCATGGGGGCCTACAGCATTCCGACCGGAGGCGGCGGCGCCGGGGGTGACAACGTATGGCAATGGCGCGGCAACCTGTCGATGGTGCGGGGCAAGCACTCCTTGAAGATGGGCGGCCAGTATCACCACCGGCAGTTCTACACCAATACGTCGAATCCAATGAACGGTGACGCCATCTTCAACGGCCAGATTTCCGGCTTCCCGCTGTCCGACGGTTTGCTCGGATATCCGAGCGAAATCCGGCGCGGACAGGGCAACACCCTCACCGATTCCATCAGCCACTTCGTGCTGGGGCACATTCAAGACGACTGGCGAGTGAGCTCCAAACTCACCATCAACTTGGGCCTGATGTATCAGCTTGGGACCAGGCCGTACGACACCACGGACCGGCTCGGCAACCTGTGGGTGCGCCGCGATGCCACCACGGGCAAATACATCGGTGAGTTGCTTTGGGCCACCACCAACCCCGAGCCGGATCCCCTCACCGGCAAGCGCAACGAGCCAGCCCGGACAGGGGGCTTCGGCCGCGCCCTGGTCCAGAACGATTACAACGACTTTGCGCCGCGCCTCGGCGTGGCCTACAAGCTGGGATCCAAGACCGTGATTCGCTCCGGGTTCGGCATGTTCTACAATTCCACTTTCGTGCAGGAGTTGCAGGACCTGCGCAAGTTCTGGCCCTTTACCATACAGCAGGTATTCAGCCCCAACCGCGGGGGGCTGGATCTGCGCATCAGCGATGAGGGCCCCTCGTTTCAGAGCACGTCGGCGATTGGCGGCTGGCCGCAGAACCCGGAGAACCGCTCCCCGTACTCGATGCAGTGGAATTTCTTTATCCAGCGGCAGATTCTGAACGACATGACGCTGGATATCGGCTACGTCGGCTCCGGCAGCCGCAAGCAGATCGGCTATTCGCCGTTTAACAACGCGCTCCGGCCGGGCCCGGGTCCTGTCGGTCCGCGGCGGCTGCTGCCGGACTTCGGCGATCTGGACGGCGGCTCCAACCAGTACAACGGCTCTTACAACGGGCTGCAGGCTTCGCTGGTCAAGCGCTACACCAACGGTCTGCAGTTCAACATGAACTACACCTGGCACAAGGCTCTCGACGGGCAGTCTTCCCTGGCGGAGGTCAAGGTGCAAGATCCGTTTAACCGGCGGGCGGACTACTCGCGGTCCAGTTGGGACATCAACCACGTCTTCAGCTTCGCCTATGTTTATGAGTTGCCCTTCGGCAAGGGCCGCAAGTTCGGCGGCAGTTGGAGCAAGGCGGCCGATCTGGCGCTGGGCGGATGGGCGCTGGAAGGCATTACGCGGCTCGAAACCGGTCCGCCGCTGCTGATCTCGTCGGGTGTGGACCGCGCCAACACCGGCCGCTCGACGCAGCGTCCGGACCTGGTCGGGAATCCCAACGCGGGACCGAAGACGCCGGACGAATGGTTCAACACCAAGGCGTTCGCGCTGCCGGCGATTTACACCTTCGGCACCGCGGGCCAGTACATCACCAACGCTGACAGCATTATCGGCATGGATGTGGCGGTCCAGAAGGACTTCCAGATCCGGGAGCAACATCGCGTGGAGTTCCGGACGGAGTTCTTCAACCTACCCAATGTGGTGAACTTCGGGGACGCCATCGGCGCCATGAACCGCAACGATTTCGGACGGATCAGCAGCCAGCGAACCAATCCGCGGCAGATTCAGTTCGGGTTGCGGTATCGATTCTAGCGGTTTGGCCCTATGGCGGCCGTGCTGACACGCCGCTCGATTCTCGGGCTTGCTCCGTTTGCAGCGGCGGCGGGTTTCTCACCGCCTCCGGCCGTCAAGGCCCCATGGCTGCTCGGTGCCAACACGGCCATCGATGGTTTCGGCTTGATCGAAGCCATCCAGACCGTGTGGGATCTCGGTTTCCCAGCCATCGAGATCCATCCGATGGGTGTTCCCGATCCAACGGAGGGGAAGTTTCCGGGCTTTCTTTTCGACAAACTGGAGGCCCGCCGGCGTAGCGAGATTCGAAAGGCGCTGAAGGGCTTTCGGTGCGTGACGACTCATCTGCCATACGCAGGACTCGATTACATGTCAGCCTCCCAACAAAGGCGCGACTCGTCCATTCGAACCATAGAAGTCGCCATGGAGGCCACCGCCTTCTTCGGCGCCAAGCTTGCCGTGCTGCACCCGCAGCCTCTGCCGGACGGCGCTGACCAGCAGATATGGGCGAAGTACCTTCGGCGGTTCCGTGAGTGGGGCGACCGCGCCAGGAAACTCAGGTTTCGGATCGCCCTGGAGACCGGCTACCCGCGATCGATCCGCGACTATGTTCGCCTGGTGCAAGAGATCGACCATGAGGCGGTCGGCGCCACCGTGGATGTTGGGCATCAGAAACTGTACGCTGAGCTGGCTGCCCGCGTGAAACCTGAGCAACGAAGCAGCGCCGAAGGCATCCTGGCTTACAACGACACCACCATCGAGATTATCCGAAAGCTGGGAAAGAAGGTCTTCCACCTTCATGTTCACGACATTGACCCCCAGACATGGGAGGAACACAAGCCGCTGGTGCACAATTTCGTAGACTACCCCCGGCTATTCAACACCCTCCGGCAGATCGGTTATGAGGGCGTGCTGATGTTCGAGATTGGAGGCCCGGGGAGTGAGCTGCCCGGCTATTTGCGAGATGGCAAACGAAAGCTGAGTGAGATTCTTCGAGCGCCGCAATGATTCCCCGGGCTGCCCGCGTCGAGCCGGAGCGGCGCAGGCCGCTCCGGGACAGGCAGGAATGCCTGTGTTACCGGACAGGCAGGAATATGCCTGTGTTGGGGAACTGCGCAGCCATCACAACTCCTGGTTGGATTCGGGGGGGAATTCAGTATTCAGGATCTGCGAGACGTGGCCCCGCAGGCGGGGGAGGTCCTCGCGTATCGTTTTCCAAAGGATCGTCCAATCAATGCCAAAGTAGTCATGGACCACCCGGTTTCGCTGTGATACGATGCGAGACCACGGGATTTCGGGATGACGGGACCGAAGATCGGACGAGACCTGATTGGCCGCCTCGCCGATTACCGCCAAATGATGCAGGATGGCAGCCTGGGAGACGTCATTGGCCATCAGGGTTCCCAGGTCCCCGCCAGCGCAGATGTCCCGGATCTTGTCTGCACTCAGGACCATGTCTTCGAGAAACGCCGGGTCACGCCGCATAGATGACCCTGGAGTCTCGCAGTACGTGGGGCCGGACCCGCGGCTTCAGCCCACGCTTGGACACCAGGTCCACTTTACGTCCTAGCAGCGCCCCGAACTCTTCCTCCATGGCAGCGAATTCGAACAAGCCGATTCTGGCTTCCGGCTGGAACTCCACCAGCAGGTCAATGTCACTGTCCGGCCGCATGTCGGTGCGGGCCGCGGATCCGAACACCGCCAGTTCCCGAACCTGGTAACGCCGGCAGATCTCGGTGATGCCCTCTAGGGGAAGGGTAATGCCCGAGGATAGGGTCATCGACAGCTCCCGCTCTCATTATCGCCAAAAGCAAGAACCGGGGCGATAGGCAGGAGTGCCTGTGTCACCGGGTTACCCCAACTCCACCGCGCAAGCGAACTTCACGGCCGGGAAACTGCGCAGCTCCTCCAGCACCGCTTCCGGCACGGCTTCGTCGACATGGACCACGGCGACGGCTTCGGCGGGCTCCCCCGTCCGGGCGTGGTTCTCGCGGCGGCCCAGCGAAAAGTTGGCGATGTTGATGTGGTTTTGGCCCAGAATGGTCCCGACGCGGCCGATGACGCCGGGCACGTCCTGATTCTTCATGAAGACCAGGTGGCCCTGGAGCGGGGCTTCGACATAAATACCGTCGACGCGAAGCAGGCGCGGGGAGACGTCGAGCAAAACGGCGCCTTCGACGCTCGATTCGCCGCGGTCGGTTGTGAGCACTACTGAGATCGAGTCGGCATACTCCAGCCGGCCCCCGCGCAGCTCGTCGATGCGCCAGCCGCGGCGGGCGGCGATCTGGGCGGCGTTCACCAGGTTGGCCCCCTGGGAGAGGAAGCGGTTGAGCATGCCCGAGAGCGCCGCGTTGCGGATGAGGTTGGTGTTGCTCTCGGCCAGGCGCCCGGTGTAGGTGAAACGCACGCCCTGGGGGGCGCCGACCGCCACCTGAGCGAGGAACGCTCCCAGCCGCCGGGCCAGTTCCACGTAGGGGCGCAACCGGCGGAACTCCTCGGCGCTGATGGCCGGCATGTTGACGGCGTTGATGACCACGGAGTTCTTCAGATACTCCCGGACCTGCTCGGCGATGCGGATGCCGACCTGCTCCTGGGCCTCCTCGGTCGAGCCGGCGATGTGCGGGGTGGCGACCAGGGTGTCCCGCTGGAACAGCGGCGAGTCGGCCGGCGGGGGCTCCGGGCTGAAGACGTCCAGGGCCGCCCCGGCCACGCGGCCCGAGGCCAGGGCCTCGTCGAGAGCCGCGGTGTCGATCAGCTCTCCCCGCGCGCAGTTGACGACCCGGACGCCCTCCTTCATTTGCGCGAAGGCCCAGCGGTTCAGCATGCCGCTGGTCTGCGGGGTCAGCGAGGCGTGCAGGGTCAAGTAGTCGCTGCCATGGTAGAGCTCCTCGAGCGGGACCATCTGGACGCTCTCGCCGGCGGCGATCTCGGCCGACGCATAGGGATCGTAGGCGATCACCCGCATGCCGAAGGGCCGGGCGCGCCGGACGACTTCCAGGCCGATGGTGCCGAGGCCGATGACGCCGAGGGTCTTGCCTCGCAGCTCGGTGCCCAGGAAGCGGCCCTTCTCCCAGCGGCCGGCGCGGGTGACGGCGTTGGCCTGCGGAATCGAGCGGGCCATGGCCAGCATCAGGGCCATGGTGTGCTCGGCGACCGAGACGGCGTTGCCCCCGGGGACGTTCATCACCAGCACGCCGCGCTCGGTAGCCACCGGCAGATCCACGTTGTCGATACCCACGCCGGCGCGGCCCACTACGCGGAGCCGGGGCGCCCGGGCCATCACCTCGGCCGTGACCTTCACGGCGCCGCGGACGATCAGGGCGTCGGCCGCCGCCAGATGGGCGCCGAACTCCTTGGGGTTCGACTCCACGACGTTCCAGCCCGGCTCGGCGCGCAACAGCTCCAGGGCGGCGGCCGCCAGGGGCTCCGCTACCAGAATGTTCATGAGGCTGCCTGGGCCTCCAGGTAGACCTGCTGGGCGGCCCGCACGCCGGCCCCCAGCTCGACCGGGCGCCCCAGGTCGCGCAGGATGATCTCCAGACTGGCGATGGTGGCGAACAGGTCGGGGAAATCGAAGTACCCCAGATGCGCGATCCGGAACAACTGGCCTTTCATGGAACCCTGGCCGTTGGCAACGACGGCGCCGAAGCGCTCGCGGAACTGCTTGACGATGACACCGGAATCGACGCCGGCCGGGGGTCGCACGGCCGTCAGGGCCGCGGAAGGGGAAGCGGCGGCAAACAGTTCCAGCCCCAGGGCCTGGACCGCCGCCCGCGTGGCGCGGGCCAGTAGCTGGGCATTGGAGATCAGGTTCTCGCGGCCGATCTCGCGGATGTAGCGCAGGGATTCGGCCAGGGCCAGCACCAGCGCCGTGGCCGGCGTGTAGGCGGCCTCGCCCTGGCCGGCGCTCTTCTTCTCCTTGCGCAGGTCGAAGTAGTAGTGAGGCAGGTCGGAGGCCCTGGCCCGCGCCCAGGCTCGCGTGCTGACGGAGAGGAACGCCAGGCCGGGCGGCGCCATCAGGGCCTTCTGAGATCCGCCGATGAGCACGTCGATCCCCCAGCCGTCAATATCCAAGACGCTGGTACCGAGCCCGGTGATGGCATCGACGATCAGCAACGCCTCGGTGGCCCGCACCGCCGCCGCCATGCCCTCGATGTCGTGGGCCACCCCGGTGGAGCTTTCCGTCGCCTGCACCAGCACTCCCCGGATACCGGCGTCGCGTCCCAGGGCCTCGGCCACGCGCGCCGCCGGCACGGTGTCGCCATAGGGAGCTTCCAGCACGATGGGGCACAGCCCGAAGGATCCCGCCAGCTCCACCCAGCGCTCCCCGAACTTTCCTGCCGTCACGCACAGCACCCGGTCATGGCGGCAGAACAGGTTCGAGACGGCGGCCTCCATGGCCCCGGTTCCGGAGGCGCTGAAAAGCAGCACATCTGAACTTGAGGTGCCAAAAAGGCACCTCAAGTCCTCCAGGACCGTCTTGTAGACGCGACGGAAGTCCTCGGTGCGATGGTGGATCTCGGCAGCCAGCATGGCCCGCGCCGCCGGCGGATACAGAGGCGTGGGCCCCGGCGTCAGGAGCCGAGGTTTTCGAAGGTGCATAGCGAAGCTTGACAACTATACTAGAATACCAGGGCCCGGCGAATCGCTCCATGACACCATGACGTTTCAGGACCGCGTACAGCAGGACCTCCAGCAGGCCATGCGGGAGCGCGACGAGATCCGGCTTGGCGTGCTACGCCTGGTCAAGACGGCCATCAAGAACAAGGAGATCGAGGCCCTGAAGGCCCTCGACGAGGCGGCCTGCTTCCAGGTGCTGGGAACCCTCATCAAGCAGCGCCGGGAGGCCGCCGAGCAGTTCCGCAAGGGCAACCGCCCGGAGCTGGCCGACCGGGAGGAGCGGGAGATCCTGGTGATCGAGAGCTATCTGCCGCCGGCGCCCACCGAGGAGGAGATGGAGCGGGCCATCGCCGAGGCCATGGCCGAAACCGGCCTGACGGCGGGAAGGCAGATGGGTGTGGTGATGAAGGCCGCCCAGGCAAGACTGGCGGGCAAGCGGGTGGACGGCAAGACGTTGAGCGAGCGGGTGCGGGCGAGGCTGACGTAGCTGACCTAGAGGGGGAGCAGATGGCCACAACACAACCGGCAAAGCACCAGCCCTACGTGCCGGCCAGCAGCACGATGAGTGAGTTCACGGTGCGGGCGGTGCTGATCGGCCTGATCATGACAGTGGTTTTGGGGGCCGCCAACGCCTACCTGGGCCTGCGGGCCGGCATGACGATTGCCGCGACCTACCCGGCGGCGGTTATCGGCATGGCGGTGCTGCGGCTGTTCCGGGGGTCCATTCTCGAAGAGAACATGGCCCGGACGGTGGGGTCCATCGGCGAGTCGGTGGCCGCCGGGGCCATCTTCACCATCCCGGCCTTCGTGATCAGCGGGGCCTGGGGCGATTTCTCGAGCTGGGAGGCCTACTGGAAATCCACGGCCCTGATGGTGGTGGGCGGGCTGCTGGGCATCCTGTTTGTGACCCTGTTGCGCCGCGTCATGGTCGAGGATCCGGAGCTGCCCTACCCGGAAAGCGTGGCGGCCTCCGAAATCCACAAGGCCGGCCAGCGGGGCGGCGAGGCGGCCGGGCATCTGTTCAAGGCCATGGGAGTCGGGGCGGCGCTCTACTTCCTGGGGGTCATCCAGGTATTCGCGGCCGTCAAGGAATTCGTGTTTCACGTCGGACAGCTCGGCCGCAGCATCGTGCGGCTGGGCAGCCAGGCGACGGCCACCACTGTGAACGCCGGCGGGGTGACGACCTTCTCCTCGCCGGCCGTCAGCCCCGCATATCTCGGGGTCGGATATATCATCGGGCCGTCGCTGGCGGCGCTGAACTTCGCCGGCGGCCTGATGGCCTGGGGCCTGCTGGTACCGCTCCTGATCTTCTTCCTGGGCCCGGAGCTGCAACGGACGCTGGCGCCGGCCCCAGGCGCCGAGCTGCCCTGGGAGAGCCTGGTGGCGGCGGTGTGGCGCTTCATCGTCCGGCCCATCGCGGTGGGCGGCATGCTGGTGGGGGCGAGCTTCACGTTGTTTCGGATGCGCAAGACGCTGGGCGCCGGTCTGAAGCGCTCCATCAGCGACCTCAAGAAGAGCGCGGCGCAAAGGGCAGAAACCAGCCGCCTGGATCGGGACCTGGATGCCAAGGTGGTCTTCGGCGGCCTGGCCGTGACGGTGGTGGCGATGGCGGTGCTGTACTTCTACTTCGCCGGGTCTCTCAGCGGGGCCCTGACGGCGACCATCGTGATGACCCTGGCGGGGTTCTTTTTCGCGGCCGTGTCGGGCAACCTGGTGGGGATGATCGGCTCCTCCAACAACCCGGTGTCGGGCCTGACGCTGTCGACCCTGATCATCGCGGCGCTGCTGATGGTATCGGTGGGGGTCTCGGGCATGAGCGGGGTGGCGGCGGTGCTGGGGGTGGCGGCGGTGGTGTGCGTCTCCTCGGCGGTGGCCGGCGAGATGCTGCAGGACCTGAAGGTCGGTCACCTGCTGGGCGGCACCCCCTGGCGGATGCAGTTCGGCGACATCCTGGGCATCCTGTTCTCGAGCGCCCTGCTGTACTTCCCGCTCCTGGTATTGCATGTAGGTAATATCAAAGAAGGGGGCTCCGGCTTCGGCGACCGGCGGCTCTCGGCGCCCCAGGCCGGCCTGATGGCGGCGCTCTCACAAGGCATCGTGGGCGGCGAGATGCCCTGGCCCCTGGTGGTGGTCGGGATGCTGATGGGCTTTACCCTGATCCTGGTGAAGGTGCGCAGCCCCATGCTGTTCGCGGTGGGCATGTACCTGCCGCTGGAGACGACCTTCGCCATCTGGATCGGCGGCATCTTCCGGTGGCTGACCGACGCGGTGCGTGATAAGCGCGGGTTCAACGAGGCCCAGAAGGCCCGCATCGAGAACACCGGCATCCTGGTGGCCTCCGGCCTCATCGCCGGCGAAGCGCTCACCGGACTGGTGGTGGCCATGTTCCGCTTCTTCGAGTGGCCGCTGCCGCGGGTGTTCGCGGCGCCGTCGTTTGCTGCGGGCGTGGTGGTGCTGGCTCTGCTAGGGTGGTACATGGTGTCGATTCCATTACGGAACGCCGGCTCCCCGGAGGAGCCGGCGCCTCCTTCGGCGGTGATGTAGATGAGAACCAGAAGCATCCTGATCCCGGCCGCCCTGGCGGCCTCCCTGGCCGCGCAAGACACCAACCCCCTGGCGGGCAAACCCGACGCCATCGCGGCCGGCAAGAAGCTCTACCAGGCCTCCTGCCAGAGCTGCCACGGCGGGGACGCCCGAGGGGCGCGCGGCCCGGCTCTGGCCACCGGGCGCTTCGAGCACGGCGGCGACGACGGCCAGCTCTACCAGACTATCCGCTTTGGTATAGCTGGTACTCAGATGCCGGGCTTCGGGCTGACCCCGGACGAGATCTGGCAGCTGGTGGCTTACCTCCGCAGCCTGAGCGGGACGGTGGCCGAGGAGCGGGTGAGGGGGGACGCCGTGGCCGGGGCCATGGTCTTCGCCGGCAAGGGCGCCTGCCTGGTCTGCCACGAGGTCAACGGCCAGGGCGGCCGGGTGGGTCCGGAGCTCTCGGGGGCCGGGCGCTGGGCGGCTCAGTCCCTGCGGGAGGTCGTCCTGGACCCCAACAAAGTCGAGGGACGCACCCCCGACGTGGTGGTGGCGAAGACTCGGGAGGGCCGCGAGATCCGCGGGGTCCGCCGCAACGAGGACACCTTCTCGGTGCAGTTGATGGACACCGCCGGCGAGCACCACCTGCTCGAGAAGAAAAACCTGGTCGAGGTACGGTACGAGAACAAGTCGCTCATGCCCGACGACTACGGCAAGCGCCTGACGCCGGGCGAGATCGACAACCTGATCGCGTACCTGAAGACCTTGAAGGGCCGCGACATAGCGCGGGCAGCCTCGGCCCCGCGTCCGGGGGGCGGTCTGAGCTGGGAGCGGATCAAGAACTCCCACCTGGAGCCGCACAACTGGCTTACCTACTGGGGCGACTATCAAGGGCGGCACTTCTCCGCCCTGAAGCAGATCACCACCGCCAACGTCGGGTCCCTGCAGGCGCGATGGGCGCTCCAGTTCCCCGGCGAGGGCGTCCTGCAAGCCACCCCCCTGGTGGTCGACGGGATCATGTACACCACCGGGCCGCTCGGCCAGGTGTTCGCCCTCGACGCCCGCAGCGGGCGCCAGCTGTGGAAGTTCCAACGGCGCCTCAAAGTCGTGAACCCTTACGACGGCGCCAAGGTCAATCGCGGTGTGGCCCTGCTGGGCGACCGGCTGTTCGTCACCACCATTGACGCTTTCGTGGTGGCGCTCGACGCCCGCACCGGCCGCCAGCTCTGGGAGACCCAGATGGCCAACATGAAGGACGGCTACAGCGCCACTATGGCGCCGCTGGCGTTGAAGGACCGGATCATCGCCGGCATCTCCGGGGCGGAGTTCGGCATTCGGGGCTTCATCGACTCCTACGACCCGGCCACCGGGAAGCGCCAGTGGCGCTTCCATACCATTCCCGGCCCGGGCGAGTTCGGCAGCCAAAGCTGGGCGGGGGACAGTTGGAAGCAGGGCGGCGGCTCCACCTGGCTGACCGGTACCTACGATGCGGATCTGGATCTCATCTATTGGGGAGTCGGCAACCCGGGGCCGGACCTCAACGGCGACGTGCGCATGGGCGATAACCTGTTCTCCTGCTCGGTGGTGGCGCTGGAGGCCTCCACGGGCAGGCGCCGCTGGCACTTCCAGTTCACCCCCCACGACACTCACGACTGGGATTCGAGTGAAACGCCGGTGCTGGTGGACCGCATGTTCCGCGGCCAGAAGCGGAAGCTGCTGCTGCACGCCGACCGCAACGCCTTCTTCTACGTGCTCGACCGAACCACCGGCAAGTTCGAGCTGGGCAAACCCTTCGCCCGGCAGACCTGGGCCAAAGGCCTGGACGACAGCGGGCGACCGATCCTGATGCCCAACCAGGAGCCCACCCCGGCAGGCAACGTGACCTATCCGAGCCTGTGGGGGGCCACCAACTGGATGGCCCCGACCTACGATCCGGCCACTGGATGGATGTACATCACCTTCCGGGAGTTCGGTGACAGGTATTACAAAGCTCCGGCGGAATACGAGGCCGGCAAGCAGTATTGGGGCGGCAAGACCGTGCCGGTCGAGGAGCGCGAGTGGGGCGGCATCAAGGCCATCAACCCCGAGACCGGCAACATCGAGTGGGAGCAGAAGTTCCACCTGGGGTCGCTCTCGGCAGGGGTGCTGGGCACCGCCGGCGGGGTGGTCTTCGCCGCCAGCCGGGAGGGCAACCTGATGGCCTTTGACTCCAAGAGCGGCAAGGTGCTGTGGCGCTTCCAGACCGGCGCCCAGATCGACTCCTCGCCGATGAGCTACGCCGTTGACGGCAAGCAGTACGTGGCGCTGGCCGCGGGACAGGTGCTGTATGCGTTTGCGTTACCGGAGTAATGGAGGGGCGTTTCACCGGTAGAGTAGGAGAGAGGGCAACTCCCGGAAGGAGCGACCCACTCTCCCCTCATCGAACCGGACAAGCGGATTTCCCGGCATCCGGCTCTCCTGAAAGCGCATCGCCGCAGGCATGCACAGGCA
>Ga0247727_10004674_pt1 | contig 28797 bp, 27 predicted proteins | sample WisWelCaveWW1625_FD_202498 | JGI IMG/M metagenome (GOLD analysis project Ga0247727, IMG submission 202498) | Biofilm microbial communities from Wishing Well Cave, Virginia, United States - WW16-25 | ecosystem: Environmental > Aquatic > Deep subsurface > Groundwater > Cave microbial mat | place...
CGGTTTTGTGTTGTGGCTCGATCCGATTAATTATCGTCGCGGCGCGCCGTCTTTGTTGGCAGAGTTGGAGAAGGGGAGTGTGCAAAAGCTACTGTCGTTATTTCTGGCAGGATTGATCTGCGGCGTGTTATGGGAATTTTGGAATTATTGGGCTGGACGCAAGTGGATTTACAACGTGCCGTACTTCAGCGAGCCAAAGATTTTCGAAATGCCGCTTTACGGATTTCTTGGCTTTTTGCCCTTTGCTGCCGAATGCTATGTCATGTGGCATTTTGTCTTGTCATTAAAATTAAAAAAGATTTCTCATGGCAATTGATCCAACCAATCCCTGTATTGTGCTTGTCACCGCGCCTGATGAAACCGTTGCAAAAAAACTTGCGCGCAGCATTTTGGATAAAAAATTGGCCGCATGTGTGAATATAGTGACCGGGCTGAACTCGATGTTTTGGTGGCAGGGAAAAATTGATGAACAGCCGGAAGTTTTGTTGATCATAAAAACTCTTCAAGATAAACTCAACGATTTGACCGCCGCGGTTAAGCAAGAGCATCCTTACGAGACACCCGAAATTATCGCCGTGCCGATTATTGGCGGCTCTGAGGATTATTTGCAATGGCTGCGAGATAGCGTTAGTTGATTAAATTGGAAAACATGAATTCAGAAAGTGAACTTACTATTCTCGGCTCTGGAACCTGCGCGCTTCAACCCTTGCGTAGCATGTCAGGTTATGCGTTAAGGCATAAAGATTTTTTTATGTTGCTGGATTGTGGTGACGGCGTGTTGCGCCGCTGTCTGGAAGCAGGACTGAAGCCATTCGACATTGACGCGATTCTCGTTTCGCATTTGCATATCGACCATATCGCAGACATTGTCCCGCTCTTGTGGGGGCTCAAACACGCGCCGGATTTGAAGCGAGAGAAGCCTTTGCATTTTTTCGGGCCGCCGGGATTGCAACAGTTTTTCGAGAAGTTGCCTGCCGTTTATGGACGCTGGATCGAAAATTTTCCATTTCAACTTGTCGTGCGCGATGTCAGTCAGGAAGAATTTGTCGTCGGGCCATGGAAGGTGAATGCCTTGCCCATGCAACATGGCGCTGCGGCAAACGGTTATCGTTTGCAATCGGGAGAAAGAGTCATTGCCTATTCCGGCGATACCGGCGAATGTGCCAAGGTGATCAATTTGGGAAAACGCGCCGATCTTTTTATCCTTGAATGTTCCTTTGCCAATGATTACGGCGCTGAGAATCATTTGCATGCCTTGCAGGCAGGGCGCATTGCTCGGCAGGCAGAATGTAAAAAGCTGATTTTGACCCATTTGTACCCGGAATGCGACCAAGCAGACATCCTTTCGATTTGCCGGAAAGAATTTTCCGGTTCCGTAGAACTGGCATCCGATCTCATGCGTCTAATGCTGTAGTTCTCCGAACCGACGAACTGCGAAGCGACATTGACGATGAAAATCTGGATCAAAAAAAATCCTATCGGACTTGCCATTGTAGTTTCCATCCTGCTGCATTTGATTTTGCTTCTGCTCTTTGGTTTCAGCCGGCAATGGATGATTCTTCAAGCGGCGGTTGCGAAGCCCGAACAAACGAGCGATCCGATAGTATTTGATCTGACCGAATCTCCCGACGAGCCGAGCGAAAAACCAAAGGATGCAAAACATATTTCTGATAAAGATTTTTCAGCACGCAATCCTTCAGCACCTGAAAATTTGTCAATCGGCGAGGCCTTTTCGCAAGGTGATTTGGCGCGCGGCGAGTACCCCACGCCGCGAGGCGATAATCAGCCACGGTCTGCTTCTCGATCCTCGTCTTTTGCTCGACAACGATCCGAGCTTCAAAAAAATGATGGCGCTGGCAATCAGCCGAGCCAGGAATTTCGCCGCGAATTGCTGCTGAATAACAAACAGGCCGAGGCCAATGGTCAGCCTGCTCAGGCATTGCAACGTCCGGTTTTTGACAATCGCCAGAGTCGAGCGCCGGAGCTTGGCAGCTTCGCCATCAACACTTACTCTTGGGATTATGCGCCTTATTTGCTCTGGCTGAAAAGACGTATTGAGCAAAATATATACCCGCCACCGGCATTCACGAAAATGGGAATGATCAGCGGGCAGACGCAGCTTCGGTTTAGAATTTATCCTGATGGCCGTTTGGAAGCGCTCGAAGTTTTGCAAACTGCAGGACATAAATCATTAATGGAAACCAGCGTGAAGGCAGTTGAGTTATCCGTTCCTCTGAAGCCGTTGCCTGCCGATTTCCCCGAGCCTTATCTTGAAATAACTGCATTGTTTGAATATCTCGTGCATGGAAGAAGATAATTATGCAAACGATTTGGGATTTTCTTGTCAAGGGCGGATCGACGATGATTCCGCTTGGATTGTGTTCTGTGATCGGGCTGGCGGTGGTTCTGGAAAAGCTGTGGTTTCTCCGGCGCAAACGAATTCTCATTCCGGAAGTCGTGGCGGTCGTTGAAAACCTTCGGCGTGAAGAAGACGTGGAGCTGACTCTCAAGATCTGTTCAAAATACGACAGCGCTTTTGCCAACATCATTCGCGCGGCTTTGGAGAATCGTGATCTTGACCGTGATGAATTGAAGGAGCTTATCAATGATCGTGGCCGCCAGGAGATACGGACTCTCGAACGAGGCATGGGCGTTCTCGAAACTGTGGCCGTCATTGGCCCGATGCTGGGGCTGTTGGGTACAGTGCTCGGCATTCTCCATGTGTTCGATGTCATCTCTTCGGTCGGCGTTGGCCAAGCGCAATCTCTTGCCGGAGGTATTGCCGAGGCTTTGATCACTACTATCGTCGGACTGTACATCGGCATTCCGGCGCTCGTCGCTTTCAATTATTTCACGCATCGCGCTGAAAGCTTTGTTCTGGATATCGAAGAATTCACCGCGGGGCTTATGATGCGTGTGCGTCGTTTCAACAGTATGGATCACCGCCATGCAATTTCGCAATAAACCGCCCCGTCGCGTGGTCTTCAACATCACCTCGCTGATCGACGTGATCTTTATGCTCCTCATGTTTTTTGTCGTGACCTCGAGTTTTTTGGAAAAGCCCGGCATCAAGTTGGAATTGCCCTCGGCAAAAAGCTCCGAAACCGTCAGGATCGAAAAATACATTCTCTATGTTTCAGCCGATGGCAATTTTTTGCTCAACAACGAAAATGTGAAAGAAGATGAGCTGCAAGCGAAAATCGCCGCAGCCTTGCCGTCGATGGTCGAAGGCACGCTGACGTTGTACGCTGATAAACAAACTCAACACGGTTCGGTTGTGCGCGCAATGGATGCGGCGCGATTGGCGGGAGTCAAGAAACTCGTCGTGGCGACGACCGATGTCGCCAAATAAAATCTCGATTTCATCTGAAAAAAGCTTTTCCCACTGCTGATGTGATTAAACTGTGCATGTTCTGTTCATAACGCCAAAAGCCGTCTTGATAGTTTGTGAATAAAGTATCCAAAATGGATTATTTCCGACCAATGGACATGGATAATTGAACAAAAATAGTACGGCATCTTCCACCAAATAAAGAGGGCATTCGAGTCAAACATTAACCCGGTTAAATCGTGGTCTTTTTGCTCGCGGTCACGCGCAGTTATCCTCTTGTTAATTATAACCCAAATACCTTCCGGCAGAATCTTCTCCATCTATGCAAAATATCTGCTAATTGGGCAGTGGTGGCATATCAATTGCAAAGTGGAAATTCAGTTTTAATTTTCAGGAAGAGGATTTTTTTCCCCGCACGCGATAGCGTTGCCTCGCATGTGTGCATAAAGAATTTGAAACACTTTTTGTTTAATGATTCGCTCAGCATCCCACACGATGTGGCTGTGAGGTCGATCAATCTGCCATTGCGGTCAAGGACGTACTCAACCAGGGCTTAGGACAAACACCTTCTTCCGGAGGAGACCGATGGAAAAGGGCACGGTGTTGTTGTTTGACGGTAAAACGAACGAGTCTGCATCACTCGAACATCTGTTGGAGAGCGAAGGCTACACCCTGCAACATTATGACTCGATAGAGAATGTTCAGGAGAGCGCGCTCCGCAATAGGCCGGCAGCCATTCTTATCGACCTCGACGATTATGCCGACGCCGGTTGGCTTGCTTGCAGCGAACTAAAAGACGACATGGCTACACGCAAATCGGCGCTTTTGCTCATGTCTTCGAACGATGATGAGAACCTACGTATTAAGGGTTTGGAAATTGGCGCCGATGACTTCATTAAGAAGCCATTCAGCATCAGAGAAATTGTCGCGAGGATAAAGGCGATTACGCGGCGCATTATCACGAACGACAACAAGAAGATTCGCGTGAAGGACATCGAAATCGATTTGGACGAGCACCGCGTTCGTAAGGCGGGCAAGCCTATCGAATTGACATATATCCAGTTCAAGCTTCTCTATCTGCTGGCCTCAAGACGCAATAGCGTGTTTAGCCGCAAGGAAATCCTCGAAAAGGTGTGGGGCAAGAAGGTATTTGTCACCAGTCGTACTGTCGATGTACACATCAAGAGGCTGCGGGAGAAGCTTGGCGAGTACAAGTATCCTTCACAATATATAGAAACGATACACGGCACAGGCTATCGTTTCCTTTAAAATTTCATTTTTCCTCCCTCCGGGCCCCTGGCGTAAGCTGGGGGCTTTTTATTTTCTCCCTAAACTGAGCGATTCGAACTCGAAGTCGATGACTAATTAAGCTATTCATAAAGTTGTCAGGAGGAATCTATTTGATCTGTGTTTGAAAATAAATGGATTCCTCCTGACATTCAGAATCGCTCAGCTTAGGTTCTCGTCTATCTCCAACATGATTTTGGTGAACACATGCCCTATTAATTATGGGTTTTAAAATTTTTCTCTTGACATAAAAACTTAAAATTAGTAAAATTTCTAAAATTCGAAAAAAATGGTAAACACAAAAAATAAAAATCTCTTTCTAATTGCCTTACTTGCTTTGCCAATGATTATAAATCAGGCAGAAAACGGTTTTGCCCAAAGTCACGGCAAGGCCAACACGAACGGAATAGAACTCTATTATGAATTATCTGGGAAAGGTCCCCATCTGGTGTTCATTGAAGGCCTCGGCGTGGGTACCTGGATCTGGGAAAAGCAACGTCCAGATTTTTCCCAGCACTTTACCACGATTATTTATGATAACCGCGGCATGGGAAAGTCTGAGAAACCTGCCGGGCCCTATTCAATCAGTATGATGGCGGATGATTTGGCGGCCCTTCTCGACGCGCTCAAAATCTCCAAAGCTCATGTCCTCGGTGTTTCGATGGGCGGTTTCATCGCCCAGGATTTTGCCTTGCGCTATCCGCAGAAAGTTGACCGGCTCGTCTTGGTTGCAACCAGCGCCGGCGGGCTCGACCATGTGCCGATGTCGTCGGAGGTGCTCAGTCAGATGTTTGCCAATGATGGGGCGCCAAGAGACGTCATTCGACGAAAATTAGCGCTGGCTTATTCGGAAGAATTCATGAAAACCGATGCCGTCGAACATCTCATCGATCTGCGCGTAAGCGATCCACAACCTCCACAGGCTTACATGGCGCAGGCGACCGCCGGCGCGACTTTCAATCTCTCAGAAAAGGTGAAAGAAATAAAAGCGCCTTGTCTGATTGTGGCGGCCACCGGTGATCGTCTCGTGCCCGTTGCCAATGCCCATAACCTTTCGAAAAAAATTCCTCACAATCAATTGAAAATCTACGAAGGCTACGGCCATCAATTCTTTGTCGAAATGTCGGATAGATTCAACCGCGACGTTATCGAATTTCTTTCATCTGAATTGTCCATGAAGAAGTAAGCGCACCGCCGTAGTTGACCATTCGAGCCAAGTTGCTTTACCGAATTTTGTAAAGAGGGATGGATGCATTTCGGTGATTGGCTTTCAAACTGGCATGTGAACAAGCCCAGGAAGTGGGGTCTCATCGACTCTTCGTCGAGCGAGACCAGAGCCGGCGCAATGACGCCAGCGCACGAGTACATCGGCGCAGGCTTTTATGAGTTCTCCGCCTGTATCGTCGAGCTCTTGAGTGATCGCAATCTTCGGAAATGTGAGCAAGCCCCGGTTCTCGCGTCGAATAGCGGCGAGCACTTCAAGCGCTGCCCGACGATGGCCAAGCAGAATACCATGGGGGCGCCGCTGAATCACAGGCTGATGCCCTCAGACTTGAAATACCTGCTCACAAGTTTTTCTTCTTCACTCTTTTCTAATCAAAAACTCAGCAATAGCCATCCAACCCGGACAAACCGAAACCAAGCAAATCTTACAAAGAAATTTTTCCACTGGAGGGATTAGATATGCAAGAAATTCGGCATGCAATTATCGAAGATTTTGGCAACGGCTATGCCAGCTTTGGCAATAGCGAGCTAATGGGCCGTATAGTAGGCTTGTTCATCTGCGCCAGCAGCCCGTTGACGGTCGATCAAATTGTTGAATTCCTCAACGTCAGCAAAAGTCCGGTGAACCAAATTTGCAACCGGTTGGATGAGCTGAAATTGATTCGGAAAGTGTGGGTGAAGGGGGAACGGAAATATCATTACCAAGCCGTCGACGAGATTTTTCTGCAGGCGAGCCTGAACCTTTCACGCCTGATTGAGGGCAATTTGCGCATCGCCGAAAAAAACTTGCAAAGCGCCGCTGAAAAATTTCAAAACGCCGCGGACGCGGAAAAGCAAGAGTTGCGCATCATCTGTAAGCGGCTCATCGAAATGCGCGAATTCAATCGCCGGCTGATCGATTCTTACCAACGATTCATCGAAGACTGGCGCTCGATGCGAAACAACCTGCCTTCGGTTGATGAGATTCTCAAGTGAAGGAAAGTGGCATTTTACACTCATTGGGTGCAACAAAAGAAAAAAATTCAGCAACGGATAGAAACAACCCAACGGATGCAATAAATCTTTTTTATCAGTTGGGTTGTTTTTATCCGTTGGTGATAAAACATTCAAAATCTTGTTCTGTGGATGTTTTGCTAAACGCAAAAAAGTTGAAACTTCAAGAATTAATTTCCACCCCGGCATGTAGCGGAGGTGTTTTCCCAAGAATGTTCATCAAACTTCAATTCACCCACACGAAGGAGGTCCTATGAGGAAGCAGGTTGTTTACATACGACGTCGAGGAATGATTGCCATCCTCGCTCTCGTTTTGGTTTGCAGTAGTGTGGCTTTCGCGCAGACCGGCTCGATTAGCGGCATGGTGAAAGCCAAAGACACCGGCGCAGCTTTGCCGGGCGCGAATGTGGCGATCGTCGGCACGACGATGGGTGTAGGGGCAGGCGCAGATGGCGGTTATACCATCGCCAATGTTCCTGCCGGAACGTACAAAGTCAAAGTCACGTTCATTGGCTACCAAGAGCAGACGATGGACGTGACCGTGGCCGCCGGACAAACCGCCGCCGCAGATTTCAGCCTTGAGGAATCTGCGATTCTCGGCGAAACGGTTGTTGTCAGCGCTTCGCGCCGAGCGGAAAAACTCACCGAAGCGCCGGCGACCATCGCCGTCATCACTGCAAAGGGCATCGATGAGTTTCCCGCGTTCAACGCGGGCGAATTGGCGGCGCGCCAAAAAGGCGTCGATTATGTTCGCTCCGGCGTTCTCGGCGCCGGCTTGAACATTCGTGGTTTTAACAGCGCGTTCAACGCCAAGAACCTGCAGATGAATGACATGCGCGTGTCCACCTTGGTCGCTACCAGTTTGCCGCTTGGCGCGTTGAGCACGACCGTTAAAGAAGACATCGAGCGCGTCGAGCTGATTCTTGGCCCGGCGGCGGCGTTGTACGGACCGAATGCTCATAACGGCTTGATCAACACCATCACCAAAGACCCGCGCACTTCGGAAGGCACCACCGTTGCATTCGGCGGCGGCAATCAAAGCGTGTTTAGCGGCAGATTTCGTCATGCCCAGGTGGTGAGCGAGAAATTTGCCTACAAAGTCAGCGGCGAATACAGCCGGGGCGAAGAGTATGATTTTATCGACTCGGTGTATGTTGGCGGCAGACCCAATGCCGAACTGAATCTCGACCGGGATTTTGATTCGAAGCGCGGGGAGACGGCACTCTACTACACACTCAAGCCGGGTACCGATCTCGTGTTCTCAGGCGGCTACAGCAACAGCAGCAACATCGGCGTCACCAATGCCGGGCGCAACCAGATAATCGACTGGAAAATCTATTATGCGCAAGCGCGTTACGTGTCGCCGCGGTTGTTCGCGCAGGTGTACAACACCTGGAGTCGCACCGAAGATACCTTTGCGCTGAATCAACGCACACAAAATTATCGGACTTATGTCACCGCCCTTTTGCCCGATGGAACGCGTCGTTTCAGCGACGCAGAAGCCGTGAGTCGCTCTTTGCACACGCAATGGTCGGCTGCGCTCGGCCGCGACATCAATCGTGAAGCGAACTTCAAGGACAAGTCCCGGCGCCTGAATGCCGAGCTGCAGTACAACAACACTTTTGGCGGTTTCACCGTCATTGCCGGCGCGCAATTCCAGCAAGACGTGGCCAACAGCGAGCAAACTTATCTGCTCGACAAAAGTGGCGAGATCAATCTAAACCAGACTGGTGTCTATGGCCAGGTCGAGAAGCCCCTGGGCGATACCGGCTTCAAAGTGATGGTGGCCGCCCGCGCCGATGACCATGAACTGTACGGGTCCAACTTCATTCCCAAAGCCGGGTTGCTTTACGGCAGCGGTGCGGGAAACTTCCGCGTGACCTACGGCAAGGGCATCGCCTCGCCAAGTATTCTCAACCTCAGCGCTAATATTTTTGGCGGGTTGTTGGTGGGGAATGGCGAAGGCTTCACCCTGAGCGACGGCACCAAGATTCCGAAGCTGGAAGTCGAAACCATCCAGAGCTTCGAAGCGGGGTACAAAGGCGTTATTCAGCAGAAGTTGTTCGTCGACGTCAACGGCTATTACAACATCTCGGAGAACTTCCTCAGCCCGACGATCAACATCGCCACCCTGGGGCGCACAGTGACCCACCGCGGCAGCACGCCGATGAGCGAAGTTGTGGGATCTCCCGCCGCCGGCGCGGGGTTTCTGCTCACCTATCTCAACTTTGGCAACGTGAACACCTACGGTTTCGATCTTGGCCTGAATTACTACGTCAGCAACCAGGTCAACGTGACCGTGAATTATTCCTACTTTGATTTTGACCTGGACAAAGGCGACCTCGCCAATGACGGCAACAAAGACAACAAGGTCACTGACACCGATTTGCCGATCAACACGCCTACTCACAAGGCGAGTCTGGGCGTCGGTTTGAGCCAGGCGAAGTACTTCGGCAATGTCTTTGTGCGCTGGGTGGATGAGTACGACTTCTTCTCCGGTATCAATGTCGCTGCCAAAACCAACCCGAACTTGTTCATCGGCGTCGATCCGGTCATTGAAGGCAGACGCGTTGGCCGTGACTTCAACGAAGGCCCGTTGGGAGGCTATGTCAACGTCGATCTGAGCGTCGGGTACAGATTTACTCCGAACGTTGCCCTTGCAGGTCATGTGACGAATCTTTTTGATTCCGAAGTCAGAGAATTCGTCGCTTCGCCGTCAATCGGCAGATTGTTCTCTGCCGAGCTTAAGCTTTCGTTATAAGCCGTCTTTGGAGTTGGCAAATCCAGCATCACAATCCAAGAGCCGTGCTTGAAAAGTAACCCTTGGAATGATAACTTGTGAAAAACTGGCCGGCCGGTATCTGAATACGCATCGGGAATTCTCGAGCATCCCCGTTCATCAAAAAGCCGGCCGGTCAGTTTGCTAGTTTTCAAACGCCTCCTAACGCGGCCGAGCCGCAACCCAAAAGATGCCATACGGATTAAAAACCATATGGAATTATCAGCGTGGTCTTTTAATCCGCGTGGAATTTCTTTGCTTTTTTTGCACAGATTTTGCTTTTAGTTTCTACAACGGATTTTCAGTCGAACTGAAAACTGAAGTCCTGCGGGCAGCACCAACGGATGGATGAACACCAGAGGATGAAAAAACAAAAAGCTTTATCCGTTGGACTTAATCTATCCGTTGGTGATAAAAACTTTCAGAATTTTATTCTGAGTTTGATTCGGTAAGTCACCTAAAGCGGATGATTTTGATGCGGGGTGATATTCTTGGTGAGCGCAATGCAATCCATGTTTCAACGAATAAGCTGAGAATGACGCCATGTACATCGGCGATTATCTTGCCCGGCGTTGCGTCTACACGCCGAAAAAAATTGCCATCGTGGAAGTGGCCGCCGCGCCGGCCAGACGGTTCACTTATCGCGAATTGAACCAACGAGCCAATCAGCTCGCGAGCTGGCTCCGCGCAAGCAGTGTTGGCAAAGGCGATCGTGTTTCCATGCTGGCGCATGACGGCATTCATTTTTACGATGCCTTTTTTGCATGCGGCAAGCTCGGCGCGATCTTCGTCCCTCTCAATTGGCGATTGCATCCGCGCGAAATCGAAAATCAAATCCGCCAAACTTCTCCAAAGATTCTCTTTCATAGCTGGGAAGAACCTATAAAAGTCGCGGTCGAGCATCTGCAAAGCAGCGCCGACATGCCGCGCTTGCTGCCTCTTGATGATGATAAAGCATTCGACATGCGCCAAGCGATCATTTCTGCAGCAATAACTCCGGCCGCTTGTGAATCATTAACCGAGTCCGACACCGCTTGCCTGCTCTTCACCGGTGGTACGACTGGCCAGCCCAAAGCCGCGCAAATAAGTCATGGCCAAATTGCCTGGAACATGATCAACTCCATGCTGGCCGAGGTGTTGGGAACCGATACGTTTCTCAACATCTTTCCGCTGTTTCATGCCGGCGGCTTGTTTGCGTTTTCCATGCCCATTCTCATTCAGGGCGGCACCGTTATTCAAATAAAGAAATTCGACGCACCTCAAATACTCGATCTCATCGCGAGCGAGCGCGTCACGATCTTGGGCGGCGTTCCGACGATTTTCCAAATGCTCACCATGGCGCCGAATTGGGCCGAGGCGGATTTAAGCTCCTTGCGATATTGCATGAGCGGCGGCGCGCCCATGCCCGTGCCGTTAATCCAACAGTACCAAAAAGAAAAAGGTGTGGTCTTTCGTCAAGGGTTCGGCATGACGGAGTTTGGGCCGGGGGTGTTTTCCCTGTCCAGCGAAGATGCCGAACGCAAAGCCGGCTCCATCGGCAAGCCGAATTTTTTTGTGGACGCGCGCGTGGTGGAGGCGAAGACCAATAAACCATTGCCGCCGCGGGAAGTCGGTGAATTGGTTTTGCGCGGGCCTTCTGCAATGACCGGCTATTTCGGCAACCCGGAAGCAACCAAAGCCGCTTTCGACGATGAAAACTTTCTGCACACCGGCGACCTGGCGTACATCGACGAAGATGGTTATTTTTTCATCGTCGAACGTCTGAAAGACATGTTCATCAGCGGCGGCGAAAATGTGTACCCCGCAGAAATCGAGGCGGTGCTCTACAAGCATCCTGCTGTGGCGATGAGCGCCGTCATCGGCGTGCCGGATAAGATGTGGGGTGAAGTTGGGCGCGCCTTTGTGGTGTTGAAAAAAAGCAGCCAGGTTGATGAGCAGACACTTCTGGACTTCTTAAGGAATAATCTGGCAGGTTACAAAGTGCCGAAGTCTATCGTGTTTAGAGAAAGTTTGCCGCTATCTGGCGCGGGAAAAATTCTCAAGACAGAATTGAGGCGACAAAGTAATACGTGATACGTAAAAAGTAAAAAGTGATTCCCTCTTAGCATTAAGCATTACGTTTTACGCTTTACGTTTTAAAGCTCAGCGCCATCAAAATAAAGGGCCTCTTGATAGATGAACGAACGCAGCCCCTCCGCCGGCATTGTCAGCACCGGGATGTATTTGCCAAAATCTTTTTTGACGGCAGCCGAAATCGCCGAGCAAAGTAGAATGCCCGAATCCGTGGTTCGCGAGAAGTTGGGCATCAACAAAAAATATGTAGCAGGTCCGGACGATCATCCCAGCCAGATGGCAGTGTGGGCAGCGCAAGACTGCCTCGCGAAATGCGACATCAACCCGAAGGAAATAGATGTTGTTCTTTGCACGACCGAAGAGTGGAAAGAGTATTTGCTGTGGACTGCCGGCATTCATCTGGCGCACGAGATTGGCGCGACCAATGCCTGGGCGATGGACATTCATATGCGCTGCTGTACCACGATTGCCGCCCTGCAGACCGCCAAAGCTTTGATGATGTCCAATCCTGAAATCAACACTGTGCTGATTGCCGGAGGGTATCGCATTGGTGACTTAATAAATTTCAAGACCCCTCGCACCTCTTTTATGTTCAACATTGGCGCGGGCGCGGGCGCGATACTGCTGCAGAAAAACTGGTCAGCCAATCATGTTTTGGGCAGCCACCTTTTGAGCGACGGATCGATGAGCAAGCACGTCATCGTTCCCGCCAGCGGCACGGTGCACCATCCCACCGACGAAGCGGTCGCTAACGGCAAATTCTATTTCGATCTCGTCGAGCCGGAAGCGATGAAGAACCGCCTCGATGAAGTGTCAATGAACAACTGGCTGCGGTGCATTGATGACGCCTTGCGCAAAAGCGGCACGCGCGCTAACGGGAAACTGCTCTCGCGGCAAGACATCGATTTTCTTAACTTGATTCTGATCAAACCCTCGACGCACCGCGACATGCTGCAACGCCTGGGGCTAACCGAGGAACAATCGGTTTATCTTTCAGACTATGGGCACATCGGAGAGCAAGACAGCATCATCTCAATCATCGAAGGCGAGAGACAGGGCAAGCTCAAAGCCGGCGACTTGATGGTGATGGTGGCTGCGGGCATCGGCTATGTCTGGGGCGCAGCGTGCATCAGATGGGGCGAAGCGAAGTTTGACTAATACGTAATGCGTAATCCGTAAAACTTGATTACGCTTTACGCATTACGTTTTACTTTTAGCGGCCAGCATCGAGCATCAATCCATTTTTCAAGAAGATTTATGGAATTACAGAAATCTTTTTACGTCACCGACTGGCTGGATAAGCGAGCCAAGCTGACACCTGAGCGTATTGCTCTGCATGACATTCAAAGTGGAAGAGAAATTACTTTTGCTGAATGGAATGCACAGGCCAATCGCACGGCGAATTTCTTGCGCAGCTTGGGCGTGGAAAAGGGCGACCGGGTTTCGGTCTATGTATGCAATTGCATCGAGTATCTCGACATTCTTTTTGCGTGCGGAAAAATTGGCGCGATTGTTCACCATCTCAATTGGCGATTGACAGTCTTTGAGCTGAAGGGCATCATTGCGGATGCAACGCCTGAAGTCTTAATTTACTCACAGCAGTGGCAACCGCAGGTCAATGAATTGCGGCCATCGCTTGCGACAGTTTGCCGCTTCATCGCCATCGGTGAGGCGGCTCATCCTGAGGACAAATTATTTGCCGAACGAGAAAAGCACGCCGATATTTTTGCGGAAAACCCTGACTTGCACATGGATGATCCGTGGGGGATCTTTTATACTGGCGGCACCACTGGCCTGCCTAAGGGCGCGATCATGACTCACGGCAACATGACGTGGAATAGCATCAACACCGTGATGAGCTGGGGCATCACCGCAGATGATGCGGCGCCTTTGCAGCTCCCGCTTTTTCACATCGGCGGCCCAAATATCTTCATGTTGCCTCTTGTTCATGTGGGCGGCAAGACGATCCTTTGCCGTGAATTCAATGTCGATCAAACTTTCGATCTTATCGAGAACGGCGGCATCACGCATTTTGTCGGCGTGCCAACGATGTTTGTAATGATGCAACAGCACCAAAGATGGCAAGCCGTAGATTTCTCCCATCTGAAGCTCGTCATCAGCGGCGGCGCGCCGTGCCCGCTGCCGGTCATGCAAAAGTTTTGGGACAAAGGCGTTGACTTCAAGATGGGTTATGGGTTGACGGAAGCCGCCGGCAACAATTTTTGGCTGCCAGTCGCAGACGTGCGTCGCAAAATCGGCTCGGTCGGTTTTCCGATTTTCCACATCGACATGAAGGTGGTTCGAGAAGATGGCAGCGCTTGTCAGCCGAATGAAGATGGCGAGCTGCTCATCAGAGGGCCTCACGTTACGCCGGGTTATTGGAACAAACCGGAGGCCACGGCAGAAATCATCAAAGACGGCTGGCTGTACACTGGAGATATTGCAAGACAAGATGAAGATGGTTACTATTACATCATCGGTCGCAGCAAAGACATGTTCATCAGCGGCGGTGAAAATGTTTATCCAGCGGAAGTGGAGAGCCTGATGTATGCGCACCCGGCGGTCGCCGAAGCCGCGCTCATCGGAGTCCCCAACGAGAAATGGGGCGAAGTCGGCAAAGCTTTTGTAGTGATTGAGAAAGGCCGCACGTTGACCGCGACTGAGTTGCTGGATTTTATGCGACAGCGCGTGGCGAAATACAAACTTCCTCATTCCATCGTTTTCATCGAGCAATTGCCAAAAACCGCGGTTGGCAAAATTGACAAAAAGGTTTTACGCGCCCAGGTGGATTAAAAATTGATGAATTGCTGGATTGCTGGATTATTGGAGTAGTGGATTGTTGGATTGTTGGAGTAGTGGAGGAACCATCTATCCAATAATCCATCAATCCGTTAATCCAGCAACCCAATAATTTTGTTTGAGGAGAGACATGCGACTCAAAGGTAAAGTTGTGATTATCACCGGCGGCGCGAACGGCATTGGCCGCGCCACCGCGCTTACTTTTTATCGTGAAGGCGCCAAAGTGGTAGTGGCCGATATGAACGAAATTGCCGGGTTGGAACTGGTCGCCGAAGTCGCCAACAAACTTGATACCGGTGGCACTGCGGATTTTGAGCGCGTGAACGTCGCGGACCCAAAGGACACGCAGCGCCTGATCGACAACACCGTCAAGGCTTTCGGTCGACTCGATATTCTGATCAACAACGCCGGCATCACCGCCGACGCGCGATTGGTCAAGATGGATCTCGAACAATGGCAGCGTGTAATTGACGTGAATCTCAAAGGCGTCTTCCTGTGCAGTCAAGCCGCGGCGCGCGTCATGGAAACGCAAGCCTCCGGCGGGGTGATTTTGAACGCGGCCTCGGTAGTGGCGCTCTATGGCAACTTTGGCCAGACCAATTATGCCGCCACCAAAGCCGGGGTGATCGCCATGACCAAAACTTGGGCGCGCGAATTGGGACGAAGGAATATTCGCGTCAATGCCGTAGCGCCGGGCTTCATTGCAACGGAGATGATTAAAACTATTCCTGAGAAAGTTATCGCAGCAGTGCAGGAGAAAACGCCGCTGGGCCGGATGGGAGATCCGCAGGATATCGCCAACGCGTATTTGTTTCTGGCTTCTGATGAAGCTGCGTTCATTACCGGCGCGGTGTTATCAGTAGATGGCGGCATTGTGCTGTGAATTGTTGTGGAGGTGTTCGGAGCAGTGCCTTCAGGCAACATACATGAGAATTCGATGAGTAGCGATGGGCCATAGATTTCTATGTTGATTCTGAATGCGAGGGCCTAAAGGCCACTACAAACAAAACGGAGACTTTTTTGAAAGATTATGTTTCGGTGAATGGAATTCAACTTTATGTGGAACGGCGCGGCCATGGCAAGCCGTTGTTGATGATCCCCGGCCTCGGCGCCGGAAACTGGCTCTGGCATCGTAATGTGGAGGGTCTGGCCAGACACTTCGAGCTGATCATGCCGGAGCTGCGCGGCAGCGGCCGTTCCGACAAGCCCGATCATTATTATTCAATTTCTCTTTTTGCCAATGACCTGCTTTCTCTGTTGGATCATTTTTCTCTTGCGCGCGTTCACGTTCTTGGAGTTTCGATGGGCGGGTTCATCGCCCAATATCTTGCCGCCAAATGGCCTGAACGCGTGGAGAGTCTGGTCATCGTCAGCACCTCTCTGGGTGGTGCGAGCCAGGAAGGGCCGGATGGTGAAACACTGAGCAGACTTATTCGACCACACGGCCGTACGCGACGCGAGCGGCTGGAAGATTCTTACCGGTTGAATTATACGGACGACTATCTTGTGCGCCATGCACACGACTTGGATCGCATCACCGAATGGCGAGAACAAAATCCTCAACCGGAGTTTGCTTATTACCGCCAACTGCTGGCCGGCAGCGCGTACAGCGCTGAGAACGATGCCGCGAAAATTTCCGCCCCCACGTTGATCTGCGCCGCCCAAGACGATCCGCTGGTTCCGCCGGCCAATGCCCATCATCTCCGCGAAAAAATCACCCACGCCAAGGTTTTACTCTTTGAAGGAAGGCATCTTTTTTTTATGGAACACTGTCGCGACTTTAACAAAGCGGTGGCGGAGTTTTTGACCGACGGCGTTTTCGAAGAGCGAGGAGCGAAAGGCGTGAACAGTAATCAGTAAACAGTAATCAGTCTTTTACTGAACACTGTGAACTGAATACTGATCACTGATTTCTGAACACTGGTCACTATCTAAGGACGAATGAATGACGGCCGTTCAAAAAAGGGGACTGGCGCTTTCCGTTGCCGCGGCGGCGCTCGGTTATTTTGTCGATTTGTACGATATCGTTTTGTTCGGTGTCGTTCGCGTGGCCAGCCTCACGGACATCGGCATTACCGGCGATGCGTTAACTTCGAAAGGCATCCTGCTGCTCAATTTGCAAATGATCGGCATGCTGATCGGCGGCGTTGTCTGGGGAATCATCGGCGACAAATTGGGCCGGCGCGTTGCGCTGCTTGCGACGATTACCATGTACTCGTTTGCTAATATCGCCAACGGCTTTGTGAACGACATCACGAGCTATGCCATTCTTCGTTTCATTGCCGGAGTCGGGCTGGCGGGAGAATTAGGCGCCGGCATCACGCTCGTCTCCGAGATCGTGCCCAAGCAATACCGCGGCTACGGAACAACCATCATTTCCTTCTTGGGGCTCGTCGGCGCGCTTACGGCCTCTTATGTCGGCAGCATGTTTGACTGGCGCGTCGCCTATTTCGCCGGCGGCGCCATGGGTCTGCTGGTATTGGTGGGGCGGATCATCAGCTTGCGCGAGTCGGAGATTTTCGAGGCGCAAAAACATAACGCGCATAAGAAGGGTGACGTGATGTTGATTCTGGGCTCAAAGACGACGCTGCTGAAATATTTGACGGTCACTGCCATCGGCGTGCCCATTTGGTTTATTTCCGGAATCATCATCACATTTTCACCGGAGTTCGGCACGGCGCTTAACTTGACGAGGTCGATAACCGCGGCTGAAACGCTGCGCTGGCAGGCAATCGGGCTGGCGATCGGCAGCGGCTTGAGCGGCATTATCAGCGAGATGCTGAAGAGCCGCAAGAAAGTGGTGTGGGGCTGCTTCATCGGCATGCTCGTGCTGGTGCTGACCGTGCTCAAGCTGAGCGGCACGAATCCGACCTTTTTCATGGCAACGATATTTATTATCGGGCTTGGCCAGGGATATTGGACGGTCTTCATTACCATGGCCGCCGAGCAGTTTGGCACCAACATTCGCGCAACGGTGACTACCTCGGTGCCTAATTTTGTGCGCGCGATGGTGGTGCCAATGACACTCGTGCTGAGTGCCATCCGCCACGATTGGGGATTGATCAATAGCACATTGATGATCGGTGGCGTTGTTTTCACGCTGGCCTTTTGGTCGCTCTATGCGATGAAAGAAACGTACGGGAGAGATATTGATTTTGCCGAGGAAGGGTAGTCTTTAATTTGTAGCCCAGCCTCAACCCTGATGAGCCGGAACCAAAAAATAAAAGCGCACGCAAAGTCGCTGAGCCGCAAAGATAACGCAAAGGAAATATCTAAGAGTTTTCTTTGGCTACTTTTTCAGTGGAGGAATTGGTCATGGATAAGTTCACGGATTTTTATACCGAATGGCTAAATGCCCAGAAACAGATGATGAAAAGCTGGATGGATGCCAGCGAAAGCCTGCGACCATCGTCACAGGAAAAACGCGATCAGGAAACGAGCGGGGCGCAGGGTAATTGGTACAACCCATGGCAGGAAGCGCAGATGACGTTTTTCAAAGAGTGGACAGAGTCCGTCGCCAATGCGCAAAAGGCGTTTTCCGGCCTCGGAGGCGCCGGCGCTCCGCAGCCGGAGGCCATGAGGCGCGCCTCCCAACTCCATGAAACCTGGATGGGCATTTACAGCTCGTGGGCAGGTTCCATGAGCAAAGCTTTTGAAGACATGACGGCCAGCTTGTCCGAAGGGATTGGCAAAAAAACGTTTGCCAATATTTCCAGCAGCGCCGACACTTACATGAAGCTGTTTGAGTTCTGGTTGCCCATCTACAAATCGCTTCAGGAGAAGTCCCTTGATCCGGCAGCGTACCAGCGATTCATCGATCCCGCAAAGTATCAGGAGGTGCTGGAGAAGGTTTTCGATTTTATTTCCCCGGGCACGGTCAAGGAATTTTATGAACAAGCCATGAACTATTTGGAGACCGTGGCGCCGCTCGCTCGATCTTTTGCACAGCAAGCCGCTGATGTGACCCAGCGTAATGCCCGGCAGTTTTCCGGGATGCTGGCCGGCGACCCTGAGGCTGCACGCGCGACCTACGATAACCTCCTCGACATTTACCGGCAGACCCTCAGCCCGATGCTGAAACTGCCGGCCATGGCCCGGCATCGCGAGCGCATCGAGCTGGTTTTGAAATTGCTCGGCAAGTACCCGGCTTATGCGGCGCAGTATGCGAGCTTCCAGAAGCAGGTGTACACCACCGGCCAAAGCGCAATGGAAAACGTGATGAATCAAGTTGCCCAGTGCCTGAAAGAAAAATCAACCGCGCCGGGCTACGATGATTTCTTCAAAGCTTGGGCCGAGGCCAATGAGCAAGCCTACGGCGAACTTTTCAACACCGAGAAATTCTCCGAACTGCAGAGCCAACTGCAAGAGTCCGGTCTCGAGATGAAGAAGGACTTTGAGAAATTGATGGAACTATCGCTACAACAATATCCTGTTGTGCTGCGCTCGGAGATGGATGAGCTTTACAAGACCATGCATGACTTGAGAAGACGCCTGCACGATCTGGAGAAGGAAATGCCGGCGCGTTCTGCGAAGGGAGCGAAGCAATGATGAGCCCCGTGGTCGTCCCCGATGCCAAAGCGGCGGTCATGGAATCATGGGAATTATCCCGCAAGCTGGTGAAATGCTATGAAACCCTGGCGAGCGTTGGGGAAATCGAAGTGGGCACGACGCCCAAAGACGTGGTCTTCCAATGCGACAAGATAAAACTTTTTCATTACAAAGCCGCCAACGCCGCAACATGCAAGGTGCCAGTATTGATCGCCTATGCGCTGGTTAATCGCCCCTACATGCTTGATCTGCAGCCTGACCGCAGTTTCGTCAACCGCCTCCTGCAGCAAGGGCTTGATTTGTATGTGATCGACTGGGGATATCCAACGAAGGCGGATAAATTTTTGTCGTTGGATGACTACCTCGACATCTACGTGAACGATTGTGTGGATTTCACCCGGCGTTCGACAAAGCACGACAAGATAAATCTAATGGGTATTTGTCAGGGCGGCACCTTCTCCACCATCTACGCCGCGCTCTATCCCGAGAAGATTAGAAACCTCATCACGATCGTCACGCCGATCGACTTTTCCACGAACGATGGATTGTTATTTCGCTGGTCGAAAAACATGAACGTCGATGCGCTGGTGGATGCGTACGGGCTTATCCCGGGAGATTTTTTGAGCGTTGGATATTTGATGTTGCGGCCGTTCATGAAAATCGGCAAATACCTGGACGTTCTCGATACCATGGCGGATCGGGAAAAGATTGAGAACTTTCTGCGTATGGAACAATGGATTGTCGACAGTCCCGCCCAGGCCGGCGAGTGTTACCGGCAGTTTGTCAAGGACCTTTATCAAAAAAATCTGCTGGTGAATGGCGGTATGATGGTGGGAGAGAAAGTAGTTGACATGAAAAACATCACCATGCCGTTGCTGAACATCTATGCGAGTGACGACCACATCGTGCCGCCCAGCGCCACCAAACCCTTAAACGACCTGGTGAACAGCGCCGATAAGGAGCTTTACGCTTTCAAAGGCGGGCATATCGGCGTGTTTGTAAGCTCCAAATCTCAAAACGAGCTGGCGCCGGCGGTGGCGGCGTGGCTTCACAAACGCGCGAGCTGATGCTCGCCACGCGTTATTCAAACTGCTACACCAAGGCTACGCTCCTGTCCGGCGAACTGCAGTTCATACAAACGATAATAAATTCCTCTCTGAGCCAGCAAATCCTGATGGGTGCCGGATTCGCGAATTTCGCCCTTGTGCATGACGATGATGCGATCGCAATGCTGGATGGTGGAGAGCCAGTGGGCGATGATCAAACACTCTCTGGCTTTGCGCAAAATTTTTTGTTGATATTTCGAAGCGGCTCTTTTACATTTAGGTGAAGATGTTTTGACCACTTTTATTTTCGCAAAAGTTCTCGTTAACCATCGAAGAAGGGTGAGAAGATGAGTATAAGTATCCCTGGCTCGATAACTCTTGAGGAGGTTATTCCTCTTGTTGATCGTCTAAGCGACGTGGAGCGGGAGGTGCTCAGGCAATTTATCGAGAGTAAAAGCCGCATTGATTGGAGTGCAGAGTGGGATAAGGTAGTAGCTCAGTTCCACAGCGCATTTGAGAGATTTTCAGAAGAAGAAGTGGAAGCCGATTTGGCTAGAGCTCTAAGCGAGGTGAGAAGTGGCCGATCGGATTAAAATCCGCAGGGTGATATTGGATGTGAATATCTTCCTGCGGGCACTGATTCGTCAAGGCAATGTCAGTTACAAGATTGTGAAGCTTTGGAAAGCAGATCAAATCCTTTTGCTCGCGTCAAGAGAGATTGTGCAAGAAATAGAAGAAGTTTTGAAACGGCCATGGTTGATTGAGAAATATGGATACAGCGAAGAAGATGTTGACAAACTCGTTAGCTTGGTCTCTCAAAAGGCCATCTTCGTCGAGCCGACTTTTTCTTTGAAACTTTGTCGAGATCGAAAAGATGAGAAATACGTTGACTGCGCTGTGTTAGGGCGAGTTCAATTCTTGGTTTCTGAAGATACTGATCTCTTGAAAGACGAAAAACTCAAGAAACAACTTTTTGAATATGGAATTGAAGTAGTCAATGCTTTAGATTTTTATCAAAGAATCTCGATTGCCGTTGAGTAGTTCTTAGCAAAAGAATGGCGTATGGCTGCACACAAAGTTTTGGATCGCTCATCCTTCCAACGAGGAGGGTGTTCTTTATGATTCTTTCACGTTCTGCAATTCCCTCTCCTGCCCGGCAAATTGCAGCTCATACAGCCGGTAATAAATCCCTCGCTGCGCCAGCAGATCTTGATGGGTACCGGATTCGCGGATTTCACCTTTGTGCATGACGATGATGCGATCGCAATGCTGGATGGTGGAGAGCCGGTGGGCGATGATGATCGACGTGCGATTTTCCATCAAGCGCTCGAGGGCGCGTTGGATAGTCAGCTCGGTTTCCGTATCGACGCTCGAGGTGGCTTCATCGAGAATCAGAATCGCCGGATCGTAAGCCAGCGCTCGCGCGAAAGAAAGCAATTGCTTTTGTCCAACCGATAATGTGTTGCCCCGTTCTATCACTTCCTCTTGAAAACCATTTGGCAAACGTTCGATGAAGCGTAAAGCGCCGACATCAATAGCGGCCTGACGCATACGTTCCGGCGTGATTTGTTGATTCCCAAGATGAATGTTTTCCTCGATCGTGCCGGCGAACAAGAAAACATCCTGAATGACCAGGCCGATGTGTTCGCGCACGCTTTCGATGGAACGCTCGCGAATGTCGCGGCCATCGATCAGAATGTGGCCTTGATAATTGTCATAGAAACGGGTGAGCAGGCTGATGATGGTGGTCTTGCCGGCGCCGGTGGCGCCGACGATGGCGACTTTTTCGCCCGGAGTGATTTTAAAAGAAATATTTTTCAACACCGGCTGATCTTCGCGATAACCAAAGCTCACGTTACGAAATTCAATTTCACCGCGCACTAGCGTCGCAGCGGTGGAAAGCTTGCCATCGCTGGATTCGGCAGGCTCATCGAGAAGTTTGAAAATTCGCTCCGAACTCGCCATGGCGGTTTGAAGGATGCCGTATTTTTCGGCAAGGTCGCTGATCGGCTGAAAAAAGCGGTCGATGTAGAGAATAAAGGCAACCAGAGATCCGAAGCTTAGAGTGCCCAATAGAATTTTGCCGCCGCCGTACCAGATGATCAGCGCCACCGACAACGCGCCAATGATTTCTACCACTGGATAAAATACTGCATGATAGAAAATCACCTTGCGATAAGCGTGCAAGTGGCGCTCGTTGCGTTCATCAAACTGGCTGAAGTTTTTTTCTTCGCGATTGAAAAGCTGCACTACCGCCATGCCGGTGAGATTCTCTTGAAGAAAGGAATTGATCTTCGCCAGTAGCAAGCGAATCTCGCGCTCGGCATGACGTACTTTGCGCTTGAAAATCATCGTGGCGATGAACAGCAACGGCACCACGCTCAGCGTAACAAGCGTGAGCTGCCAGTTGAGCTTGAACATGATCGCCAGAATGGCCGTGAGCGTGAAGATGTCGCCGAAGATGGCGACGAGGCCGGCGGAGAACATTTCATTGAGTGCCTCCACGTCGCTGGTCACGCGCGTCATCAGCCGGCCGACTTGATTACGATCAAAGAAGCTCAACGGCAATCGTTGCAAGTGCGAGAAGACGTGCATGCGCAAATCGAAAACTACATGCTGGCCAATCCAGTCCATCACGTAACGGCGTGAATAATTGAAACCGAAGCTCAACAGCAGCACACCGAGGTAGAGAAGTCCTATCCGCCACAGCCCGCTCTGGTCGCCGTGGGCGATGTGCTCATCGATGCCGATCTTGATCAAGTAAGGCCCGGCAGTCTCCAATACACTGGCCAGCAACAGCAGCACGATGGCGATGGCCATGTGCCGCGTATAGGGCTTGACGTATTTCAACAAGCGCCGCATCAGCGCGGCGTCATATTGCTTCTCTAATTTTTCTTCCTCATGGATGCTCAACTAGTTCTCCTGAAACTTCATGCTGATAGTTCCAACCTTGGCTTTGCCAAGGTTTTCAGTTTTTGTGCTATCAGAGAATCTGCAATCACGAATGCAACGGCTTTGCCTTTGCAGAACTGAGCAACGCGCTTTTTTCTCCTCGAATCACATCGCTTCCAGCGCCTCTTCAAGTTGTTGCTTGCGATACAAGTCGGCATAAATGCCGTCTTTATCCAACAGCTCCTCATGGTCGCCCTGCTCGACGATTCTGCCGTCTTTTAGCACGACGATAAGATCCGCTTCTTTCACGGTCGAAACGCGATGCGAAATGATCAGCGAGGTGCGCTCGCGCATGATGCCGCGCAAGTGATGAAGAATTCGCTCTTCGGTGTAAGTATCAACCGAAGAGAGGGCATCATCGAGAATAAGAATGCGAGGCGCGCGCAACAAGGCTCGGGCAATAGCCACGCGCTGTTTTTGCCCGCCGGAGAGATTGATCCCGCGCTCGCCAAGCAGCGTGGCAAATTTATCCGGAAAATCTTTGATGTCATAATCGATCTGCGCGTGTTCCGCCGCGCGTTCGATGTTTTCATCGCTTGCGCCTTCAACGCCGAAGGAGATGTTTTCGCGAATCGTTTCCGAGAAAAGAAAAGTTTCCTGCGGCACGAAGCCGATATGCTCGCGCAAGACGGCGACGGGTATTTTGCGAATATCTTTTCCGTCGATCAGAATCTGTCCCTCGGTGGGGTCGAGCATGCGGGGGACGAGATTCACCAGCGTGCTTTTGCCGCTGCCGATGTGGCCGACGATGGCGACGCTCATCCCACGTCGAATTTTGAGATTGATGTTGCGCAATACCCATCTCTCAGCGGTGTAAGAAACACCAACGTTGCGGAACTCAATCTCGCCCTGAAAATTTGTGATACTTGTGTCAGTGTCTGCGCCGTTGGCAATTGCCGGTTTCTCCTCGAGAATTTTATTGATACGTCCCATCGAGGCGCTGCCCTGTTGCGCGAGGTTGATGACCCAGCCCAACGCGATCATCGGCCAGGTGAGCATGCCGAGATAAACGTAGAAGGCGACAAAATCGCCGTGGGTGATGCGCGCGTTCATCACTTTGATGCCGCCGAGCCACAGCAGCACCAGCGCTCCAAGGCCGGAGAGAAATCCCATCGCGCCCCACAAGAAGCTTTCGATGCGAACCAGTTTGAGATTCTCTTTGATGTACGTTTTGTTGAGTTTGCCGAAGCCCTCGATTTCATTCCGCTCGCGGACGTAGGCTTTGATCACCCGAATGCCGGAAAGATTTTCCTGCGCTTTCGTCGTGATGCGCGCGAACTGTTCTTGAATCCGCTCGAAAATTTCGTTGATTCGCGTCATAAAGCGATTCACCAGCACGGCCATGATCGGCATCGGAATCATCGCGTAGAGCGTCAGGCGTACGTCGATGGTGAGCATGAGCGCAAATGCGCCGACGAAAGTGACGAACGTGTTCGACGAATACATCAGTCCGGGGCCGAGGAAAGTGCGCACCGCGCCGAGATCGTTGGTTGCCCGCGCCATGAGATCGCCGGTGGAGTTGCGATGAAAAAACGCGCGCGACATCTTTTGCAGATGTTTTAAATAATCGTTTCGCAAATCATACTCGATCAACCGCGACATGACGATCATCGATTGGCGCATGAAATACCGGCACGTGCCTTCGAGCAAGGACACGGCAATAATCACCCCTCCGGCAAGCAGCAGGCGTGTGGAGGTGATGCCGGCGCTCAAACCGTCGATGGCGTATTTTAAAACGCGCGGCGCGAGCAGCATGAAAAAGTTGGTGAGCAGAATTAATACAATTCCAAAATACACGCTGCGACGATACTTTCGCAGATAGGGAAGAAGCGTGCGCAGCTCGCCGAGCGTCTTGAATTGTTCCCGCCATCCGGTTTTCCCTTGCCGGCCATTCTTTTTTTCTTCGGCCTGATTCATGATCTCGTATTTTCCGCCGCAGCGATTTTTGTTTCGCCCGAATGATCCCGAATGAAGTTCAAAACAGTTTCAAACACCTCTTTGTGATCAAAATCCAAAGTCAGAATGTGCGAAGAATTTTCGAGAAAGACGGTATTGATTTGCGTCGAGCCGACTTCCCGACGCAGCACGTCAACATTAATCGCCGACATCGTCTGGTCGTGTTTTCCGTGCATGATCAAGAGCGGCGCGGTGACAAGATGCAGCTCGTCTCGCACGTAGCGCATCGTTTTCAATAATTCTTTCACCGAAGCCGTCGGAAAAGAGTCGTAACTTCGCAACTTATGGACTAAAGTCTTATCTCGCACATCCGGGCCATCGCGCTTGGTTTGCCATTTGATGATCGAGCTGAGGGTGTGCACGGCGACTTTTCGCCAGAGCGATAGGCGCAAGGCCGGTGCCAAAGCCACAACTCCCTGCACGGGAAAATTTGCCGCCACATGCAAGGCGAGCGCTGCTCCCATGGATTCTCCAATGGCAATAATCAGCGAACCCGTTGCCGCCAGTTCTTGATATGCCCGTTCAACGGCGCGGAGCCAGTCGCCGGATTTTGTTTTAAACAGCGCCGCCGGTTGACTATCATGACCGGGCAGAGTTGGAACGCTTACGTCATAACCTTTTGAGGCCAGGAAATCGCCAAGATTGTCCATTTCTCTCGGGCTGCTTGTAAATCCATGGATCAAAAGGCAGGCAGGTTTGTCAGGTTTCTGCATAGTGGTCAAATATACAGGAATGCGAGGGAAAAGTCAACACGGTTGGCTGATGGGATGAGCCGACCATCAGTCGCACCGGCAAGCAATTTTAGCCACAATTTCAAAATAATCCTTGACTTTTAACAGTTAAACGGGTATAATTTGGGCAAAAGTGGGAAAGAGTGTAAATAAGTGGGATTTAATGGGTGTCTTGATCTGTCATGGCTCTGGTTGAGATTTCCGAGGTTATTCCGAAATTTTATGGCTGCTACGGCAACACCCTTGATGACAAGGGGCGCGCCAGTGTTCCCGCCAAGATTCGCGAGATCATCGATCTTCGCGAGATCAAGCTCCTCATGCTCCGGCTTTTTGAAACCGATAACTCCCGCTTCATTCGCGCTTATCCGGCGAGTTATTTCAACGACAAAATTTTGCCGATGGTCAGCCAGTTCAACGAAGAAAGCGAAGCAGGAATTTATAAAATGAACGCGGTGATGTCTTCCTGCTATCAGATTCGCCTCGACAATCAAGGCCGCATTAATTTTCCGGGGGAGCTTTTGGAATCGGCCAAAATTGAAAAGGAAATAAAGTTTCTCGGCCTCGGCGAGTTCTTCGATATTTGGAATCCGGAGTTGTACGAAAAGTTTGTCATCGCCGGCAAGCATGGCTCGCTCAAGCAAGAATAGAACGCAGCGAGCCGAGTGACTATCTGATCATGAATCGTGGAGCGCATCTACCATATACCCGTTCTCTGTCAGGAATTGACCGAGGCGCTTTTGGCCAATTCGCCGAAGGTGATCGTCGATGCGACGCTCGGCGGCGGCGGACATGCGCGCGCCGTTCTTGAAAAAGCCGGCAGCGATACGCTTCTCATCGGCATCGATCAAGACGAAGAAGCGTTGACCACGGCTGCAAAAACTCTCGCGGCTTTTGGAGAGCGCGCAAAAATTCTGGCAGGAAATTCTCGCGACATCGCAACGGTGCTTGGCAGTGTCGGTATTCAAGTAAATGCAATCTACGCCGATCTTGGCGTCAGCTCGCACCAGATCGATTCAGCGGAACGCGGCTTTAGCTATCTTCACGACGGGCCGCTCGACATGCGCATGGATCAAAAAAACAAAATGACCGCAGCCGATCTTTTACGCGATCTTTCCGCGGGTGAGCTTACAAAGATTTTTCAAGAATACGGTGAAGAACGTTTTGCAAAAAAAATCGCTCGTCGCATCGAGAAGGAGAGAACGCAGCGGCCGTTGCAGCGCGCCTCTCAGCTTGTCGAAATCGTCGAAGCATGTGTGCCGGTTAAGATGCGAATAAAGTCGCTGTCGAGGATTTTTCAGGCGCTTCGCATTGCGGTGAATGACGAGCTGGCGGCATTGAAAGAATTTTTGGCGGCGGCTCATGCGCTTTTATCTCCGAATGGCCTGTTGGCGGTCATCAGCTATCACTCTTTGGAAGATCGCCAAGTGAAAAACTACTTTCGTCAAAAAGAAAAAGGTTGTGTCTGTCCGCCGGAGCTGCCGGTGTGCGCATGTGGCCGCACAAGCGAGCTGTCGGTTTTGACGCGCAAACCGATTCAGCCCGGCGATGATGAGGTGAGTCGAAATCCCCGGGCACGCAGCGCCAAGCTGCGTATCGCTCGCAGAAGAGGGGGAAATTAATCGTGCGCGGTGTGCGAACCCAACGACGCCACGGTGCGATGGTCAGGCAAAAGAAGCGTGGGAGTGCGGCTTTGTCTGTGAAGAATAAAGTGGCGGGCGCGCCCAAGCCTGCCGGCGGGCTTCGGCTCTTGCTTCCTTATGTGCTGATCCTTGTGCTCGTGCTTTCTTTTGTGTGGGGGCGGGTTCATGTTCATCAACTGGCGATGCAAATCGGAAAATTGGAGCAGCAACGGCAGCAGTTTATCGATCGCAACGAGAAGTTGCGCATCCAACTCGAACGGCTATCAAGCTACGGACGCATTTCGCAGATTGCCCCGGCGCGGGGGTTGAAGCAGATTCGTCCTCAGCTTCTCATCGTCGAAAAATAGAATCCTTGCTTATGCGTCATCGCGTGCATTCGATGCGCTTGGAGCATGCCGAAAAGCGCGGAGAGAATGGGTTTCGGAGCCGGTTGGCTTTCATCAAGATTATTTTTTTGATGGGAGGCGTAGCGCTCATCAGCCGCTTGGTGTTCATACAAGTCGTGCAACAGGAGGCCTATCGAGCAATGGCGAAGATGCAGCACATCAGTCAAGCGCAGGTCGAAGCGCAGCGGGGACTGATCTACGATCGCGATTTAAATTTGCTCGCGCTCAACGAGTCGTGCATCTCGGTGGGCGTAGATTTGCGCATGGTCGAGAATCGAAGCCGGTGCGCGCAAAAGCTCGCACCGCTGTTAGGCGAATCGGCGCCAACACTGCTGGCGCGCATGGCCGGCAGCAGGGATTTTGTTTGGCTTCGCCGCCAGGTGGATTTCGAAGCCGCCGAAAAAATCAAAGCGCTCAAGCTCAAAGGCGTGCGCATTGAAAAAGATTCGCGCCGGCGTTATCCTCGCGGCGAATTGGCCTCCCATGTTGTGGGTCACACGGACATCGACAATCGCGGCATTGCCGGCATCGAGTTGCGGGCAAATAGCATATTGAACGGCCGTCCCGGACGGCAAACCTGGCAGCGCGATGCGTTGGGCAACCGCTTGCCCGACGTTGGCGCGCCGCTGATTCTTCCCAAGCATGGCAATAGCATCGTCCTGACCATCGATCACGTCATTCAAACAATCGCCGCCGAAGAGTTGCGCAATTCGATGGAGATGTTTGAAGCCAGCGGCGGTATCGTCATTATCAGCAATCCGGCGACGGGGGAAATCCTGGCTATGGACTGCGCGCCGAGTTTCGACCCAAATCGCCCCGGCGCTTTTTCGCTCGACTCGCGCCGCAATCGCGCGATCACGGACTTGTACGAGCCTGGCTCGACTTTCAAGATCGTGACTTTCGCCGGAATTTTGCAGGAAAAACGCCGCACGCCGGAGGATATTATTTTTTGCGAAAACGGCAAGATGAAAATTTATGATCATGAAGTCAAAGACATCAAAAGTTATGGCAAGCTCACGGTGCGCGAAGTTTTGAAAAACTCGAGCAACATC
>Ga0247727_10004675_pt1 | contig 28792 bp, 20 predicted proteins | sample WisWelCaveWW1625_FD_202498 | JGI IMG/M metagenome (GOLD analysis project Ga0247727, IMG submission 202498) | Biofilm microbial communities from Wishing Well Cave, Virginia, United States - WW16-25 | ecosystem: Environmental > Aquatic > Deep subsurface > Groundwater > Cave microbial mat | place...
GCGAACGTTACCATTAGAATCACCCAGAGACTGTCCTTTCTGATTCCCCGAATGTGTGCCACTTTGGATGACACAGATCACTGGGTGATGCTATGCAATCGACGGCAACTGGATTTGCGATGCGAATGGGAATCGAGCCGACCAGTCCTGTGCGGCCTTTTGATGTAGAACGCGTGCGGCGGCAGTTCCCGATTCTGTCGCGCGAGGTTCACGAGGGTGTGCCGCTCATATACCTCGACAGCGCGGCTACGGCGCTGAAACCAAACTCGGTAATCGAAACGGTTGCGGAGCACTATCGCCGGCACACGGCCAACGTGCATCGTGGCATCCACCGGCTGGCCGAGGAGGCGACCGAGAGTTACGAGCACGCCCGCGAACTGGTCGCACGGTTCATCGGTGCGCCGGCGGCCCGGCAGGTGATCTTCACGCACGGCACAACCGAGAGCATCAACCTGGTTGCGTTGACCTGGGCACGACAGACGCTTCGAGCGGGCGATGAGATCGTGCTCACTGAGATGGAACATCACTCGAACCTGATTCCGTGGCAACAAGTTGCCGCAACGACCGGCGCGGAGCTTCGATTCGTGCCGGCCACGCCGGATGGCCAGCTTGATCTGTCCGCGCTCGACGCACTTTTGAGCCGTCGTACGAAGCTGGTCGCGGTAACGGGCGTGTCGAACGTATTGGGAACCGTGAACCCCGTTGCGACCATCGTCACGATGGCCCATGCGGTCGGTGCCCGTGTGTTGGTCGATGCGGCGCAGAGTGTTCCGCATCTGCCAACCGACGTGATGGCGATCGACTGCGACTTTCTCGCCTTCTCGGGCCACAAGATGTGCGGACCAGACGGCGTGGGCGTGCTCTTTGGCAAAGAAGAACTCCTTGAATCCATGCCGCCGTTCATGACCGGCGGCCAGATGGTCCGCCGCGTCCGCCGCCATGAAAAAGGCCATGAAAAAGGGGACGGGAGTCGTTTGCCGGAACGGCCCGAAGGGTGCTTCGCACAAACGACTCCCGTCCCCGTTTTCGACGTCCAGTGGAACGAGCTGCCCTGGAAGTTCGAGGCGGGCACGCCACCGATCGCTTCAGCCATTGGGCTTGGCGCCGCCGTCGAGTTCCTGTCGCAGATCGACATGGAGTCCGTGTGGCAGCACGAAACTGCGTTGATTCGTTACGCGCACGACCGCCTGAGCGAAATCGACGGCGTTCGCATTTGGGGACCAGCACCGCAGCACCGCTCGGGCCTCGTGAGTTTCACCGTGGACGGCATCCACCCGCACGACCTGGCCCAGGTGCTCGACGGGCGCGGCATCGCCATCCGCGCCGGTCACCATTGTGCCCAGCCGCTGCACACGCGACTCGGCATTACCGCCAGCGCGCGGGCTAGCTTCTACCTGTACAACACGACCGATGAAGTCGATCAGTTATCTGAGGGGATCCGGCACGCACAAAAGTTATTCAGTCGTTGAGTTGTTGCTCTGGAAGACTGCAATGGACGACCTGTATCGGGAAGAAATCCTGGATCACTACCGCAGCCCGCGGCACCGCGGCCGGCTGGCGTCGCCGGACGCGACGTTTGAGGACGACAACCCGCTGTGCGGCGACCGCGTCCGCATGGACGTGCGACTCGCAGAGGACGGCAGCATCGCCGAGGCGCGATTCTGCGGCGAAGGCTGCGCGATCTGCCAGGCCACGGCGTCGATGCTGTGCGACGATGTCGCCGGGACGTTGCCTGCGGAGGTGACCGGCTGGGACAAGCACAAGGTGTTGGAATTGCTGGGCATTTCGCTGACGCCCGTCCGGCTCAAATGTGCCCTGCTGCCGCTCAAGGTTCTCCAGGCTGCGTTGTGGCGATCTGTCAACCAACGGAATTCCAGCACGGAATCCGCCGTTCCCAATTCTCGTCGCCATCCAATCGTGCCGGACACGACCGGCTGACGAAACTCGCCGAGTCGTGTCCGGCATTTCAACTTTGCTTACATCAGCGCGAGATCGACGAGGTACGCGGCCGAAGCGTTATTCGGCGAGCGGAGCCGGATGAAGTACGTCGTGCCTGCCGTCACTTGGAAACTGCCGGAGTTGACGCCGTCGTTCGGTTCGGTCTCGATCATCTTGTTTCCGGCAGCGTCTTCGACTTGCAGCTTCGCCGCCGGGCCGGCCGTGGATGGTGAGATTCTCCGCATGATCAAGGAGGAGCCGCCCAAGCCGAGCACGCGGCTGAGCGACTCGGGCGAGGCGCTGGCGTCCATCTCGACCCAGCGGCACATGGAGCCGGCCAAGTTGGCGAAGCTGGTCCGCGGCGAGCCGAACTGGATCGTGATGAAGACCCTGGTTCTCGCTCCAGCGCGGCTGATTAACCTGGCCACCCGCTAGGAGCCGTTCGTGCTCGGAAGCAACTCGCTCCCCCGAACGCCCGTCGGTTGATTGATTCACTGCACGCCCACGCAAAGCCGAGGGCAGGCCGCCGCTTGCAATCTTGACGCGATTTCCTCAGTAGCATCGCCGTCATAATGGGATTATTCTGCTGCGATGAGCAATGCTCCCACCTTCGCTAGTGTGGATGGGACACAACGTCAGCGAACTGCGCAGGATTCGCCACGAAAGCGTCGGGTCGGAGGCGTCGTCGGAAGAGGCGTCAACGGACAGCGGCGTCCAGGCCGTCGTCAAGGATCTTCGGCTCACTCCAAGACTCTCAACTCGCGAACACGCGCTATTGGACCATTACGTGTGGGACATGAAGTTAGCGCTCGGAGAAGCGTCGCGGGTTCTGCGGTCAGGCGGACGCGCGGTCTATGTCGTGGGTGAATCGACTGTACGCGGGACGTTCATCCGGAACTCTGCGATTGTGACCGCTGTTGCTGAGTCCCACGGCCTTTCCCTTGTTTCTCGACAGTCGAGAACTCTTCCATCCAACCGCCGCTATCTTCCACCGCCGAAGCGGGACGCGGACGAAGCCGCGATGGACGGACGAATGACGCGGGAGGTAGTGCTGGTCTTCAAAAAGTCCGCCGCATGATGAAGCGGCGGGGGGCCGTGTTCCGACTCGCGAGGCGGGTTTGGCAATCTTGCGGCTCTTGCCGTCAGGGTTCGGCAAGGAGAGTCTCTAATCCCGGCGCGCCGGGAGCTTGGCCCATTGCCGGCCGCCAAGGGCGTGAGGAGTTTTTCGGTTTGCTCGACCCACTCAACAGGTGGCCGTCACCAGACTGGGAAATCCTGCAAAGGTCACGCGGCTGTCCCATAGTTCAGGTAGTCTGATTGGCGGGCCGATCGAAACCACGTGTTCTAATTCAGGAGCACACGCATGGCTCAGACATTTACCGAGACCGTCGGGATGCTCGATCTGGTGGTCGGGCATTTGGAGAACCCCGGCAATGCCGCCGCCCTGACCGCGAAGGGAGTGGATGTGGCCGCGACGAAAACGCGACTGACCGCGGCGAGGGGGCCTATGCAAGCGCGAGATCGACGAGGTACGCCGCCGGCTGTCCGCCGCGGGCGCGCATGCGAAGGAAGTACGTCGTGCCGGCCGTTACTTGAAACTGACCCGAGTTCACGCCGTCGTTCGGCTCGGTTTCGAATACGTTGATCGACTGATTCGTCTCAACCTCAAGCTGTGCAAAGTTTCCGTTCGGCGACTGCACGGCGACGTTTAGTGTGCCGCTCGTCGCCGGTGTGAAGATGAAGAAGTCCTTGTCGCGATCGCTCTCAGACATACCTTGCAGTTGAATCGTGCCGTCGCTGCCGAGGTCGAACTGGTCGGCCGCGCTCTTGATGCTGTTCGGCTCGGACTCGGTGAGCGTGTTGCCCGGCTCGCCGCCTCCGCCTCCACCGCCACCTCCGGTGTCGCCGGTCAACGATAGATGTACGGTGTAATCCCCCGTGCTGCCGCTTTGGCCGCGCACGCGAACGAAGACGCGCTGGCCGGCGACGACGTTGAACACGCCCGAGTTGATGCCGTCGTTCGGCTCGGTCTCGAACAGCTCGACGCCCGCGGCGGTCTCTACGTTGACCTTCCCGACGAATCCGTTGTTCGTGCTGATGTTGAGGCCAACTTGGCCATCGGCCGCGGCTGTGAACGCGAAGAAGTCGCGGTCGCGCCGCGACGAAACGCTGCCGGTCAAATCGGCCGCACCGTCGGCGGCGTCGAACGTGATCGCGTCCGCCTCAGACTTGCGGTCATTCGGCTCCGTCTCGGCGACGATCGTCGAGAGCAGCGCCCGCGGTTCCAGCAATTCGACACTCATTCGTTTTCGTGGTTTCTGACGCATGAACTTCCCTTTCAAGAATTTGTTGACAGACTCCAGCCAGAGAAGCCAATTCCGTTCATTGCATCCGCCACGAATTCGGATTCTCGACTTTCATTGCTGCCGAATCTGCAACACGTAAGGCAAGCAACGTGCCGCGAGGCGATTCTGTGCAAAGGAAATGTTGTCCGCGTGAGGTGTATGATCGAAATGCCCGGCGCCGCATGAGGTTACAGACGGAGACTCGCGCGGCGGCTGCGACTTGAAATTGCGAGTTGCCGACCGCGCGGCCGCTCGATGAAAAGGTCTGGCTGGTTTTCAGCCAGGCTTGTGGACAGATTTCCGCCAACAACCGCACTGATTCCGCACACCTGCCGGTTTGTCGATCAACACTCTTGTGCGCGAACTGCTTTGCCGGTGTCGTTTGGACGTTCAACAACAGCGGCGCGAGCAACGAGAATTGCCCACACGCGAGATGCGGATACGGACGCGGCGACGTGAAGCGGGTCCTCGCGCGCGGCGCCGCACAGGTTCAACCAGGGATTGCACGAAATTCGGCAGCATATTTGACAGCTCAAATTCCTCACCCTACTGTTGCATGACGCATCTGTTAGGCCCCACCTTCCGTGGGACGTCGACAAAGGCAAACCCGTCGCGAGGGGGGGACGCAAAGTCATGGGTCTCGGCCCCGGCTGAGACGGCCAGACTACCGAAGGGTCCGTTCTTCGCGCGTGAGTTCTGCGACCGCACGTGCGGTCGGCTTGCGCGAAAAACTTTTTTCATTTCTGGGGGTAAGTCATGCAATCGTCTAGTGACCGAATCCGTTTCAAGTCGTCGCGTCATCGTTCGCTTTCAGTTGAGTGTTTGGAGCGTCGCGCGTTGCTCTCGGCGGATCTTGCGAACGGAATCCTCATGGTGGTGGGGACCAAAGCCGGTGACCTGATCGAAGTGGACGGGGCCGGATCGGACTTGTCGGTGCGGCTCAACGGCGACGAGCAACTCTTCAACGCGGTCGATGTGCAACTGCTTTGAATCAACGGCAGCGGCGGCAACGACACGATCACGATCGCCGACGACGTGATGGTGGATGCGTGGGTGAGCGGCGGCAAAGGGCACGACGCAATGGACGGCGGCGGCGGCGACGACCTGCTCGACGGCGAGCAGGGCAACGACGTCGCGCATGGCGACGACGGCGACGACGAACTGCACGGCGGCAACGGCCACGACTCGCTGCACGGCGGCTCGGGCAGCGACGACCTCGACGGCGAAAACGGCCACGACGAACTCTCCGGTGACGACGGCAACGACGATCTCGACGGCGGCACCGGCAACGACGAGTGCCTCGGCGGCGGCGACGACGACGTCATCCACGGCGGGAACGGCAGCGATCACCTCGACGGCGAAGAAGGCGACGACCTGCTAGACGGCGATCTCGGCAACGACGACGAAGAGGACGGCCTGTCCGTCGAACTCGACGTCGAGCTGGAAGCCAATCTAGAGGGCGAGACCGCAGCGTCCGGCCACGCCGAATTCGAGATCGAACACGAAACCGACGGACTGGAGGTCGAGTTCGACGTCGAAGTTGAGGACGCCGTTCCCGGTTCCGTGCTCGACGTGCTGGTCGATGAATTCCTGGTCGGGCAGATCGTCGTCGATGAGTTCGGCCGCGGCGAGCTGGAATTCTCCTGCGACCCGGACGACGCGGATGAACTCCCCTTTCCGGCCGACTTCCCGGCGATCGTAGGAGGGTCTGTGGTCACGATCGGCGGCCTGCTGCGTGGCGAGTTCGCGTTCGATGATTCAGTTCCGAACTAGTCGAAGTGCAGTTGCGTGCCCATGCGCTTCAAGTCTTTACGCGCCTTGATGCGAAAGTCAGCGATTCGGAGTGAACTTCGGTACCGCGCCGCTGGCGATGAAGTAAGGCAGCGACTTGCAAAATCATGTGAGGCGAAATGATGACAGGCCATAAAGATGCCGACAACTATTCCGCAGATTTCGCCTTGTGAGCAATCGTAAGACAACTTTCTCACAAGACGCTTCACGGTTGCGTTGACTGATTGCTACCGTATCGCAAAGAGGCATGCGATGCCGCACGCTGTAGCGGTTCGGTCCGCGTATTGTCGGAGCGCAATGCCTTTGCGACCTGCGAAGATTCATGCAACTCGCGGCACAGACGTCCTACGAGTTGCTCCGCTTCGGGCCGCAGGGAGGCGGCTGCGCGGCGGGCCTGAATACGGAGGCGGAGTGGTTCGTTGTCCCACACTCGGACTGTGCCGTCGCCGGATGCCGAGACGAGGCGCCTGCCGTCGGGGCTGAAGGCGACTTGGTGGACGTAGGAGTCGTGGCCGTGCAGATCGGCGACTTCTTGGTGCGTGGCGGTGTCCCAGAAGCGAATCGTGTTGTTGGCGCATGCAGAGGCAAGGCGCGTGTCGTCGGGGGTGAAGGCGATGCCGTAGACGTTAGTGCCGTGCTTCAGGGCGGCGATCGACTGCCAGGTGGCCGTGTCCCAGAGGTGGACTGTGCCGTCGGTGGAGCCGGACGCGAGAACCTTGCCGTTGTGGCTCACTGCCAGCGCGTACACGGCGGCCGAGTGGCCTTCGAGCACATGGGCCTGTTTTTTGGTCGCGATGTCCCAAATCCGAACGATTCGATCGCCGACCGCGCCCGACGAGGCGAGCCAAGCGCCGTCCGGGCTGAAGACGACATCGTGACTAAAGTCGGTGTGCCCGCGCAGCGCGGCGACTTCAACTCGGCTGTTCACGTCCCAGATGTGGATCGCGTGGTCGCGGCCGCCCATCGCCAGCAAGTCGCCGCGTGGGCTGAGCGCCAGGCGCGAGTCGAGAAACGTGTTCGTGGGAACGCTGAAGCGATGCACCTCCTTAGCCCTCGCCACATCCCAGAGGCGGACGGCGTCGTCGCGACCGAGCGTGGCCAGCAGTTGCCCCGCCGGGTGAAAGGCGACGGAAGTGACGAACGTTTTTTCTGAGTAGCTCAGGATCGCGAGCTGCCGGCCGGTCGCCACGTCCCAGAGTCGCGCGGTGCCGTCCCACGACGCGGAGGCCACTCGGACGCCGTCCGGATGAAACGCGACGCCGTAGACAAAGTTCGTATGCCCTCGCAGAACATCGCTGCGTTCGACGGACCGTGCATCCCACAGCCGAATGACGCTGTCTTCCGAAACGGACACAATCTGGGCGCCTTCCGCCGTGTAGGCCGCACCCAGCACCTCAGCCGTGTGCACGAGCAGCACGGCGAGCGGTCCCGGCGCGCCGGGACTCGCGTCGTCTTGCCGTCTCGACTGAACTCCATGTAGTACGCTTGCAGGATCTCCCGGAGCGGCCCGATCTCTTGCGTGCGTTCACGTCCCAGAGACGAATCGGCAAGGCGTTATTCAGCAGCGCCACCGTCCCACCATCCGGTGCAAAGTTAGGGCAGATTCGCCCACCACAAGTCTGCCTGCTGACTCCTGACTCCTGTCCCCTGATCCCTGACTCCTTTCCCCTGTCGCTCCCGCATCCAGCACCCGCGCGATGTTCGGGTGTTCCATCATTGCCAGTGCCTGCCGCTCTTGCTCGAAGCGGGCGAGCACGACGCGCGAGTCTTGCCCGGTCTTGATGAGCTTGAGCGCGACTCGGCGCTTGACCGGCTCGGTTTGCTTGGCGACCCAGACTTCACCCATGCCGCGTAATCTCGTTGGCTCCACGTCCCCCGCGTCCCGGAGGCCGCCCGTCGCGCGGAAGCAACCGCGGCCGCGGTGGCGTCCGCTCCTGGAGGCCTTCGAAGACCGCACGCTGCTCAGCACCTTCACCGTCAACACCCTCGCGGACACGGTGGACGCCGACCCGGCCGTCACCAGCCTGCGCGAGGCGATCGCGGATGCCAACGCCTAGGCCGGCGACGATATCATCGACTTCAGCGTCAGCGGCACGATCAACCTCACCGGGCCGCTGCCGAACCTCGCCGGCAACATCGACATCCAAGGGCCCGGCGCCGGCAGCCTGACGGTGCGACACGACACCGGCGGCGCCTACAGCATCTTCACCGTGGACCCCGGCGCCACCGTCGGCCTGTCCGGACTGACCATCTCAAATGCGTTGGTATTGGGCAGCGGCGGCGGCATTTTCAACCGTGGCACGCTGACGGTCAGCAACAGCACCGTCGCCTCCAACTTGGCAAGAGAGCAGGGCGGCGGTATTTGGAACGATGGAACGCTGACGGTCAGCCACAGCACCATCGCTTCCAACGGGGCATCCACCGGCGGCGGCATTTACAACTCTGGCACACTGACAGTCAGCAACAGCACCGTCGCCTCCAACAGGGCAGCCTCTGGCGGCGGCATTTACAATAGTCGCACGGTGACGGTCAGCAACAGCACTTTCGCTGGCAACGCGGCTGAAGCCAACTTCGGCGACGGCGGCGGCATTCTGAACTTTGGCACGCTGACGGTGAGTAACAGCACCATCTCTGGCAACGCGGCAGACCTCGGCGGCGGCATTCACAACGTTGGCGCGCTGACCCTCAACAACAGCATTGTGGCGGCCCAGAATGGCGGCGGTAATATCGTCGGCGGCTACGACGGCAGCAACAACCTGATCGACGTCGATCCCGGCCTCGGCCCCCTGGCCGATAACGGCGGCCAGACGCAGACGATGGCCCTCTTGCCCGGCAGCCCGGCCATCAACGTCGGCAGCAACGCCCTCGCGGTAGACAGCAACGGTGATCCTTTGACCTTCGATCAGCGCGGCACCGGGTTCCCGCGCATCGTCGGCGGAGTGGTCGATATCGGCGCGTACGAGGTGCAAAACTCGCCGCCGACCGTCGCCGCTGATTTCGCCAGCGTCGCCGCGGACGAAGGCTCGCCGGCCATGAACTCCGGCACGTTCGACGACGCCGAGGGGAACGCGACCGTCACGCTCGCCGCCTCGATCGGCACGATCACGCAAGACAACGCACTCGGCACCTGGTCCTGGTCGCTGCCGACCGACGACGGACCCGCCGGGCCGACCACCGTGACCATCACCGCCACGGATGCCGCCGGCGAGACCGCCACGACCAGCTTCACGTTCACCGTCAACAACGTCGCCCCGGTCATCACGGCGCTCTCGAACTCGTCGGCCAACCTGTGCGGCAACGTGGCGATTCAAGGTCACGTGATGACCGTCTCCGCCGCGTTCAGCGACGCCGGCCGGCTCGACACGCACACGGCGACGATCGAGTGGGGCGACGGCACGACCTCAGCCGGCGCGGTTGTCGAATCGGACGGAACCGGCACAGTCGCGGCGAGTCACGCCTACCTGCACGGCGGCTTCTACACGATCACTGTGTCCGTGCTCGACGACGACGGCGATTCGCACTCGATGACAACTCAGACGGTAATCGCCGGAGCGAACGTGCAAAACGGCGTGCTGCTCATGATCGGCACGAACGCCGCGGAGCACGTAAGCGTGAACCTGAACGGACCGCCCGACGCGCGGCGGTTCGAGGTGCACGGCGAGTTCGGTGGCTCCGACGGCGACTCCGACGGCGACTCGGATGGCGGCAGTGACGGCGATAGTGATGGCGAGTTCGATGCCGCCGGAGTCAATGAAATCCAGGCGATCATGTGCGGCGGCGACGATCACGTGCAGATCGCGTCGAACATTCAGTTGCCGACCCTGCTCGACGGCGGCGCGAACAACGATCGACTCAATGCCGGCGGCGGTCCGTCGGTTCTCATCGGCGGCGATGGCGACGACATGCTCATCGGCGGCAGCGGCCGCGATCTCTTGATCGGCGGCTACGGCGCCGACCGGCTCGTCGGCAACTCGAGCGACGACGTTCTGGTCGCCGGTACCACCGCGTTCGATTCCGTCTACGCCGCACTGCGGTCGATCATGGCCGAATGGAACTCGGCGGCCAGCAACGCAACGCGCGTGGCCCACCTGCGCGGCACGCAGGCCGGCGGACTCAACGGCTCGAACTTCCTCAACGGCGACGACGTGGCCGGCGGCGTCGGCGCTCAGACCGTCTTCGACGACAACAACGTCGATCACCTCACCGGCAGCTCCGGCGTCGATTGGTTCCTGGCCAACACGCAGACCGACAACAGCCTGGTGCGCGACATCATCACGGACCTGAGGGCCGGCGAGACGGCAAGCGACATCGACTTGAATCTCTAGGCCTCAAACAAGCCACGCCACTGGGCTTGCTCCAGTGGTTTACGGGCTTCTGCACTACTACCGCGACAATTTCGAGTGAAGTCCGCGTCTAGCCCCGAAACAAGCGACGCCACTGGGCTTGCCCAGAGGTTTAGCGGCTTCTGCACTACTGCCGCGATAATTTCAAATGAAGTTCGCGTGAAGTGGTGCGTTTCAATCGTCGGGCGCGACCGGCAGTGGCGCCGCACTCACTTCGACTTCTCCTTCGTCATGGAGGGCCGCCACGACAGATCGCTGTGCTTCCAGCCGCTGGGCAGCCGCAGAGTCGCGGTCCGCATGGTGCCATCGCGCACGAAACGGACCGCGACGCTGCCTTCCGGCGGTGCGTTGTGCAACGCCCACATCGCGTCGCCTTGCGAGAGGAGCCTTCGCGCCCGCCATAACGACTGTAGACGCGATCGTTGGCGTCCAAGAAAAAGCTCATCCAGGTCACGTCGAAATCGAATTGAATTGAATACAACTCTTTATCGCCGACCCGCCGACCTGTACAAAAAAACCCCTATTGGTCAAATCCAAGTGATTGGTTAGCTTCGCGGTTCGGTACGCAGAACTGGGGTAGATTGGCCAGTCGAATTCCACCCGACTGAGCCGATCGGCAGTCGCCTGCGGAAAGCGTGTTCATACTTGTTTCAAGTCAAACGATCGATTCACCGCGCATAGAGATCGCGCGCGACGTTGCCACATTTCGCATTTGTACCGGCCAAGGAGGGTCGAATTGGTGAGAAATTCAGGGTCATCCCATCGCGTCGATTTAGGGAGTCTGTTCCGCCGCAATCCCCGGTTAATTCGCAAGGCTGCGGGACGGGGCGCGCGGCTGGGAGTGTTGGAAACGCTGGAACCGCGACTCTACTTGGCCGCGCCGGCGGCGCCTGCGATTACCGGGTTCTCGACTGATTCGGGCGTGGTGGGCGACCGCATCACGAACGACAACACACTTACAGTTTCTGGCACTGCGGACGCAAGCAACACGGTGAACGTGCTCTTCAACGGTGCGAGCCAGGGCACGACGACGGCCGGCACAGGCGGCACTTGGTCGTTCGCCGCGGCGGCCAAAGCGGACGGCATCTACAGCGTGACCGCGACGGCGCGGGATTCGAGCGGCAACACCAGTGCGCCCTCCGGCGCCTTCGCGATCAGGATCGACGCGACGGCCCCGAACGCACCGGCGATTACCGGGTTCTCGACCGACAGCGGTGTGGTCGGCGACCAAATCACCAGCGACACGACGCTCACGATCACCGGCTCGGCCGAGGCCGCCAGCGCGGTAACCGTGTTCTTTGGCGGAGCCAGCCAAGGCACGACGGCGACGGCGGCGAACGGCACGTGGTCGCTCAACGTCTTGCAAAAACCAGAAGGCACGCACTCGATCACCGCGTCGGCCGCGGACGTGGCCGGCAACGTGAGCGGCAGTTCGACAGCCTTCGACGTGACGATCGACACGACCGCGCCCGCGGCACCGGCGATCCTCGGATTTTCCAGCGACTCCGGCGTCGTCGGCGACGCGATCACGAACGACAACACGCCGACCTTCACCGGCGCGGCCGAACCGGACAGCAGCGTGACCGTGTTCTTGAACGGCGTGAGCTACGGCAACACGTCGGCGTCGAGCGACGGCTCGTGGACGTTTACCGCCGCGCCGCTCGACGGCACGTACAACATTACGGCGACGGCGCAAGACGCGGCGGGCAACACTGGCCCCGTGTCCGCCCCGTTCACACTGACGATCGACACGGTTGCGCCCGCCGCCCCGATCGTTGCGAACTTCTCGACCGACACCGGCGCGGTGGGCGACCACATCACGAGCGACACGACGCTCACGGCGAGCGGCACGGCGGAGGCCGGCGCGAAGATCACCGTGTTCCTCGACAACGTGAATCAGGGCTCGACGACCGCTGCGGCCGACGGATCGTGGTCGCTCGACCTCACGTCGAAACCAAACGGAACGCACGACATCACGGCGACCGCCCAGGACGTCGCCGGAAACACGAGTGCGGTCTCGTCCGCGCTCGCCGTGACCATCGACTCCACCGCGCCGGCCGCACCGACGATCACCGCATTCACGAACGACACCGGCATTGCCGGTGACCGCATCACCGCCGACAACTCACTCACCGTCACGGGCGCGGCCGAGCCGAGCAGCACGGTGACCGTCTTCTTCAACGGCGCGAGTCAGGGGACGACCGACGCCGGCGCGGGCGGCCTCTGGTCGTTCGACGCCGCTCAGAATTCCGACGGCGTGTATTCGATCACAGCGACCGCTACTGACGCCGCCGGCAATTCGAGCCCCGCGTCTGGGCCGCTCGTCGTGACGATCGACTCCAGCAGTCCGGCCGCGCCGACCATCACCGGGTTTTCGACCGACACCGGCATCGTCGGCGACCGCATTACTTCGGACAACACGCTCACGGTCACGGGAACGGCCGAGCCGAGCAGCACGGTGACCGTGTTCTTCAACGGCACGAGCCAAGGCGCGACAACGACCGCGGCGAACGGCACGTGGTTGTTCAACGCCGTACAGAACCCGGACGGCGTTTACGCGATCACGGCCTCCGCGCAAGACGCGGCCGGAAATTCCGGACCCGCGTCCGTTCCCCTCTCGGTCACGATCGACTCGGCCGCGCCCGCCACGCCGACCATCACCGGTTTTTCCAGCGACACTGGCACGCTCGGCGATCGCATCACGAGCGACAGCACGCTGGCGGTCACCGGGACCGCCGAGGCCGGTAGCACGGTGAGCGTTTACTTCAACAACGTGATTCAGGGGACGGCGATCGCCGCGGCGAACAGTACGTGGTCGTTCGACGCGGTGGCGAAACCCGACGGCGTTTATTCCATCACCGCCACGGCCACGGACGCCGCAGGCAACACGAGCGGCGCGTCGTCGCCGCTCGCCGTCACGATCGACACCGCCGGCCCCGCGGCCCCAACGATCACCGGCTTCACGGCCGACACGGGCACGCTGGGCGACCGCATCACCGCCGACAACACACTTGCCGTCACCGGCACGTCAGAACCGGCCAGCACCGTCACGGTGTTCTTCGGCGGCGCCAGCCAGGGCACGACGGTCACCGCCGCGGACGGCTCGTGGACGTTCGACGCCGCGCAAAAGCCCGATGGCGTGTACTCGATCACAGCGACGGCCACGGAAGCCGCGGGCAATACGAGCGGCGCGTCCGGTCCGCTGGTCGTGACCATCGACACAAACGCGCCCGCCGCGCCGACCATCACCGGGTTCTCCGCCGACACCGGCACGCTCGGCGATCGCGTCACCAGCGACAACACGCTCACCGTGGCCGGCACGGCCGAGCCGGGCAGCAGCGTCACGGTTCTCTTTGACGGCACGAGTCAGGGCGCGACAACGACCGCGGCAAACGGCACGTGGTCGTTGAACGCCGCACAGAAACCGGACGGCGTTTACGCGATCACCGCCACCGCCACCGACGCGGCGGGAAACACTAGCCCGGCATCCGGGCCGCTCGTCGTGACGATCGACTCTGCAGCGCCCGCCGCACCGGCGATCACCGGCTTCTCAACCGATTCGGGCGTCATCGGCGACCGCGTCACGAACGATGCGACGCTCACGATCACGGGCACGGCCGAAGCGGGCAGTACGGTAACTGTCTTGTTCAACGCCGCGAACCAGGGCACGACGACGGCCGCGGCGAACGGCACTTGGACTTTCGACGCCACGTCAAAACCGGATGGCGTGTACACGATCACGGCCGGTGCGAGCGACGCGGCCGGCAACACCAGCCCCGCATCCGGTCCGGTCGTCGTGACGATCGACTCGGCCGCTCCCGCCGCTCTGTCGATCACCGGATTTTCCGCCGACAGCGGCGTCGCTGGCGACCGCATCACCAACGACAACACGCTCGCCGTCACCGGCACGGCGGAAGCGGGAAGCACGGTAACTGTCCTGTTCAATGGTGCGAATCAGGGCACGACGACGGCCGCGGCGAACGGCACCTGGACTTTCGACGCCACGTCAAAACCGGATGGTGTGTACTCGATCACGGCGACAGCGAGCGACAGGGCCGGCAACACCAGCCCCGCATCCGGTCCGCTCGTCGTGACGATCGACTCGACCGCGCCGGCCGCTCCGTCGATCACCGGCTTTTCCGCCGACAGCGGCGTCGCTGGCGACCGCATCACCAACGACAACACGCTCACCGTCACCGGCACGGCGGAAGCGGGAAGCACGGTGACCGTATTCTTCAACGCCGCGAACCAGGGCACGACGACGGCTGCGGCGAACGGCACGTGGACTCTCGACGCCACATCAAAACCGGACGGCGTGTACACGATCACGGCAACTGCGGGCGATACGGCCGGAAACATCAGCGCCGCGTCCGCACCGCTCGTCGTAACGATTGACTCGACCGCGCCGGCCGCGCCGACGATCACCGGTTTCACGACCGACTCGGCCGTCGTCGGCGACCGCATCACCAACGACACGACGCTGATCGCGACCGGCACGGCCGAGCCGGGCATGGTGGTGACGATCGCGTTCAACGTCACGAGCCAAGGTACGACCACGGCGGACGAAGGCGGCAATTGGTCGTTTGCCGCGGCGGCGAAACCGGACGGCGTGTATTCGATCACCGCGACTGGCGCGGACGTGGCCGGCAACGTCAGCCCCGCTTCAAGTCTGCTCGTCGTAACGATCGACTCGACCGCGCCGGCGGCACCGACGATCACCGGCTTCACTACGGACACGGGCGTCGTTGGCGACCGCACCACCGCCGACAATACGCTAACCGTCACCGGCACGGCCGAAGCGGGAAGCACGGTAACTGTCTTGTTCAACGCCACGAATCAGGGCACGACGACGGCCGCAGCGAACGGCACGTGGACTTTCAACGCCACGTCAAAACCGGACGGCGTCTACACGATCACGGCCACTGCCGCCGACGCGGCCGGCAACTCCAGCCCCGCGTCCAACCCGCTCGTCGTCACGGTCGATACGTCGGCCACGACGATGCCGACGATTACGAGCGTCTCCGACGACACGGGCACATCCGGCGACAAGATCACGCGCGACAGTTCGCTCACAATCGAAGGCACCGCCGAGGCTGGCAGCACCGTGACGATCTTCTTCAACGGTGCGAGCCAGGGAACGACGACCGCGGGCGCGAGTGGTACATGGACGTTTCGGGCACCGGAAAGACCCGACGGCGCATACGTGATTACGGCCAATTTCAAGGACGCCGCGGGCAATACCAGCCCGACCGCCGAGCCGTGCACGATCACGATCGACACCGTCGCGCCCGCGCCGCCGGTGATCACCGGATTCGCCATCGACTCCGGATCGCTCGGCGACCGCGTCACGAACGACACCACGCCCACGATCACCGGCACCGCCGAACCGAGCAGCACCGTCAGCGTCCTCTTCGGAGGAACGCCCGAAGACACGACCACCACCAACGCGAACGGCCAGTGGACCTACACCACGACGCCGAAGCCAGACGGCGTGCAAACCATCACGGCGAAGGCGACCGACGCGGCGGGCAACACGAGCGGCGCCTCGGCCCCGCTCGCGATCACGATCGACACGACTCCGCCGGCCGCGCCGACGATCACCGGTTTCTCGAACGACACGGGCACTGCGGGCGACCGAATCACCTCCGATAACACGGTCACGGTCAACGGTATCGCCGATCCGGGCAGCACGGTGGCGGTGTTCCTCGATGGCACCGCGCAGGGCACGACGACCGCACTGAACGGCGCTTGGACGTTCGCCGCGGCCCAGAAGCCCGACGGAATGTACGCGATCACCGCGACCGCGACGGACGCCGCTGCGAACGCGAGTCCCGCGTCCGGGCCGCTCACCGTGACCATCGACACGCTGGCGCCGCCGATTCCGTTCGCGACCGTGAACGCCGGCCCGGTGCGTCAAGGCGCCGCCGAGCCGGGCAGCATGGTCACGGCGTACGTGAATGGCGAGCCGCGCGGTACGGCCGTCGCCGGTCCGGACGGCGGTTTTTCGATAACGATCACTGGCCCGCTGAACGCGACGGACACGGTGACGTTCGACGCGCAGGACGCCGCGGTGAATCGCAGCCCCGAAACCGCCCCGGCGCTCGACTCCGGCGGCACGTGCGGCTCGCCCAGCGAGGACACGAACTTCAATCCGATCACCGGCTCCGGAACTTCCAACAAGGTGCTCATGGTGCGCGAACGCGCCTACGATCTCAGCCCGGACCTGCAACTCTACGGAGCGGCGGGACGGCACACATTCGTGCAGTCGCTGATGTTCCACACGCGTGACGACGAGAAGGACACGGAGGCGGCCGCGTTCACGGTCACGTTCTCGCCGGGCACCGTCATCCTGACGACGATCACGTCGGCGAGGCTGCTGGGCGGACCCAAGTTCGACAGTCGCGCCACGTTTTCCGACGCCGTGTTCGGCATCTTCGATCCGGCAGTCCGAAGCGCGGACTGGAACAAATACGCGGGCAAGCCGCGCGGCCTGGAGAGCGCACAACGAGCCTTTCAAGTCGTGAACGACGGACGCAACGGCCAGCCCGCCGTGATGGCGGTCGAGTTCCCGACGCGCGTCGGCCCGGACCAAGGCCGAATCATCGTCGATTACGGCGATTGCTGGTCCGAGAATTCAGACGTCACCGTTGAGTTTCGCGCGCCGAGTGCACCGGCAAGTTACAGACGGTACGACGCCTTGATCACGCCGACGCAAGATCTGAGCGGGACTTCGCGGGTTGCAATTCCCCTTTCCGTCCAGCCGACCACGATCACACAGCTCGCGGACGACGACGGCTCGAGTGCGACCGACCACGTCACGAGCGACGACACGCCGACGATTTTTGGCGAGTCACGTCCCGGTGCAACGGTCCGCCTTCTGTTGGACGGCAACCTGGTCGATTCCGTGCTCGCCAACGGCCAGGGGCGATGGTCGTACCTGTTCGACCACCTCGAACCGGGCAACTACAAACTTCGCGCGGCCGGAGAATTCGGCGGCGTCGAGATCGGTTCCAGTCAGCTATTCTGCTTCGTCATTAACGTCCTGCCTTCAAACGTGTGACGACACGTATCATCCCAAATTAGACACGCCGCGACCGACAAACTCGTCCTCAAGAATCTTCCAGAACTCGCGCCACATCTGTAGCGAGCTCTGCGGCAGCGGCACATGACGGTCCCTGGCCCCGCTGCTGCACGACCCAAATGGGGTACGGGTGAATTGGACCGGGAACGTGAGCGCGAGGGAGTCGGAGCCAATCGCGTTCGTCGCGCGGAATGTAGCGGTCGGGCGGCCGACATCGGAGAGCGTCGGCGTCCACGTGACCAGCCCGCTCGCCGGATCGACCGCCATGCCGGCTGGTCCGGAGACGAGTTCGAATGTGGGCAACGTGTCCTGCGCGTCGAGCGTTTGCAGACTGTACGGCGAGATTCTCCGCGTGATCAAGGAAGTGGAGCCGCCCACGCCGAGCACGCGGCTGAGCGACTCGATCTGGTGATCGGGCATTTGCAAAACCCCGGCAATGCCGCCGCGCTGACCGCGAAGGGATTGGACGTGGCCGCGACGATAACGCGACTGACCAATGCGAAGAACAACCTCGTAACGCTCGATGCGCAGCAAGAGGCACTCAAGGTGGCGTTGCCGGAGAAGACCAAGGAGTTGGAGACGGCAACGGCCGCCGGTTACATGGACGGCAGCGGCATGGTGGACGCGATCGCCGGTTTTTACGGCAAGACCACCACGGCGGGCAAGAACATGCTCGACCTGCGGGCCAACATCCGCCGCGGTCCCGATGAACCGCCCGCCACGACTCCCGGCCCGTAGGCCCGGCCGCCAGCCGAACACCCGCTCGACTGAGCGAATCGTGTCAAAACTAAGGTCAGTAACTGACGTAAGTACATTTCCCACAAGTCGATGTGGCAATATGTCACCTGGAAGCTCCGAGTTCACGGCCGTGAGTCGCTCGCTCACGGCTGTGAATTGACGTAACTCAAGCGTGAGTCACGAGTTCTCGCGCGAGAACTCCGAGTTCTCGCGCGAGAGCTAGCAGCTCACGGCCGAGAACTCCTCGCTCACGGTCGTGAGGCATCGGCTCCCGGTCGTGAACCCCTCGCTCACGGCTGTGAACCACTCGCTCAGCCCCGTTCGGGACCATTTCACTCCCGTGAGCACCGAACTCCCGCCCGTGAACTCGGCGGTTCCGCTCATTGATTCGACTCAGGCGATGACCCAGACCGAGCTTCCGCGTGTGCGTATGACAGTTCAGTTCGTGGATCAGACTCAGAGGGAAAACTTGACCGCACTTCCGCGCGTGAGGAATACCGATCCGTTCGTTGATTTCGCGCGATGCACCGAGCGGAACCGCGTCGCACGCGTCGTCCAGTCAGGCCGCGGCGAGGGGCCTATGCAACCGCGACATTGACGAGGTACGCCGCCGGCTGTCCGCCGCGGGCACGCATGCGAAGGAAGTACGTCGTGCCGGCCGTCACCTGAAACTGACCCGCTTTCCTGCTCGATGATCCGCAGGTCCTCGGCCGGTGTGCCGCGTGCGACCGCCTCTTCGCGATTGCTCTGCACGAGCATCTTCACCGACGTCAGCGGATTTCGCAGCTCGTGCGCGACGTCGGTCGCGATCTGCGCGATCACCGCGAGCTGCTGCTCCTTGGCCTGCGAGGCCGCGATCACTTGCTGGTACAACTTGTAGCCGTACTCCTTGAAATCGCAATGCCAACAGCCTACATCACGGTACACAGGCTCGAAAGTCGTTGCGATCGCCAAACATCGCGACCATGATCAGTCCGATATCCGTCGCGATATATCGGACTCGACTCGACCCGTTGAACGACGCAGGCCGAGCGAGGTTCGGCTCGCTCGGCCTTGTCGGTCGCTTTGCGTTTCAGACATTTATTCAAAACCATTGGCCTCCTTTCTTGCCTCTGCCGAGACGTCGCTCACGCGATGAAGCGCCCTCGCTTGATCAGCTCCGGGTCGTCGAAGATCTCAGGCCTGCGGTTCGGCGGCGACTGGTAAAGTTCGAGAGCACGAAGCTTTCGACGTGCCTGAGAGGCAAAGTCGGCCGAACCGAGACATTCGAGCAACTCTTCGACGGTCGGTGCGAACGACGGCTCCACCGTGGCGGACTCAGGGACCATCGGGGCCGTCCGATCGAGGGACCGCGCTCCGCGAATGGTCCGCTGAAGTGCTCGCTTGGTGAGGAAGATGAGCCACGACTGACTGTTGGGGCTCACCAACTGCGATCCGTCGCTCGACGCGAGGGCCGGCGAGAACTTCTCCGCCAGCGACTCCTCGACTGCATCACGATACTTCGGCGCCGTGATGGCCAATTGCTCGTACACCAACGCGGCGTAGAACGAGACGACCGGGTGGTCAGTGAATTCCAGTCCGTAGTCGCCTCGCTCAAGAGGCACGATGAACCGAGCGGCCCGATCGGGCCGGCCCGATTCGAGTTCGGCGGCGGCCAGCGCGACGGCTGGCCAGACGCCGCACTCCATGACGGGCGCCTCATCGCACCACACGGCGTTCCAGTTGCGAATCGCCGCCGCGCGGTCCCCGGTGCGAAATGCGGCCATACCGGCCCACATTCGCGCCGCCGGGTCGTACGGGTACGCGGCCACCACTTTGTCGAACATCCTCCGCGCTTCCTCCAATCTGCCGGCTTGGTACAACTCGCGCGCGATGTACCAGACCTTCGACGGTGCTTGGACCTCCTTTCGATGTTGCGCCGCCACTTGCCAGAAGTGTGTTGCCTGGTCCACTCGAAGGGCGGCTTGCGGATTGGCCTGCTGCGTGGAGCGAATGTCTGCGGCGTTGCCCGAGGACGAGACCATCGCGAGCAGCAGGGCCAGCGCGACCAGGATGACGACCAGAGCCCAATTCACATGATCGCCGTCGAAGCGAACCATAGCACACCTCCTTTGCCCATCGGGCTAGTTCCCAGCAACTCGGCCGCTCGCGGCCAAGCAGCGTTACCGAAAACGTGGAGGCGATGCGGGCCTTTGTATTGGGTCCGTATCGGCCAGCATTGCGTTGCATTTGCAATCAGCATGCCGCTGGTCGTTTTCGTCTGAAGCTCCACGCCAGCGTGAAAGACTTGCAAAAACCTGCTGAAGAACATCGGGGCACCGAGTTCTCAGCGAATCGGAATCAGAAACCAGGCGATTCGATCGCGTACCCTGCGGCGCGCCTCGCACACCTCAGCGCGCGGAATTCGCACGGCTTGTGATTCACGAGTGCATTCCGACAATGCGAGGTTGCCGCTCCGCCAGTCCTGGCCGCTACAGGAATACCCACAAACGCAACCGACTCGAGTCTGGCACATCGCTTGCAATCTAGGCCGGCCAACGACCGGCACTGATCGGCGGCCACGGAAGAATCGAATCAACATCATCTGGTGTTTTCTTCACGGAAGCGGTTTGAGCGATGAACGAGAATAATTCTTTGGCAAGCATCCGAATGAACGGAAAGGAGCCAATTGGGCGGGCGGTCAGCACCTTGGCCGAAGTCAAGGCGCTCGGCCGCGCCGATCGGCTAGCGAACGTCGGGCAACTCGCCGCGGGGCTTGCTCACGAAATGAATACGCCGCTCGGCTCGATCTCCGCGCACGCCGAAGAATCGATCGAACTCTTGGAGCACCTGCACGATGGTCGGCTAGCGCGCGAGAAAATCGACGACCTGCGCGGACGGCTGCTCGCGATCATGCGCCAGGCGCACCGGTGCAGCCGCATCGCCACACGTCTGCTCCAGTTCGCTCAGCCCGGACGCTCGGTGGGTGGAAAATGTCGAGCGGACGAAGTGCTCACGGAGGTTGTCGGGCTGTTCATGCCGGCTGCGGCGGAGAAGGGTGTTCACCTCGATCGATTGGCCGGTAGCAATCTTCCCGACGCACCGGTCGGCGCCGCCGAACTGGAGCAGCTTCTCGTGAACCTCGTGCAGAACGCCATCGACGCCTGCCAGCGCGGCGATATGGTTCGCGTGCAGGCGACCGCTGGCAATCGGCAACTCCAGTTCGTTGTCACGGACACGGGTTGCGGCATTCCGCACGAAGCGCTGAACCGCATCTTCGATCCGTTCTTCACCACGAAACCCGTCGGCCACGGAACCGGACTGGGATTGAGCGTCTGCCACGGCATCGTGCGCAGTGTCGGCGGCTCGATCGAGGTGGAAAGTGCGCCCGGCCAAGGCACCCGCGTCACCGTCTCGCTGCCGGTCGAATCCGATGTGCGAGTCGGGATTCGAGTCCACGAGGCGTGCCCGGTCGGCACGCGGCGATCCGACAACTCAGGCCGAAGGGAAGCAGGAGGCAATCCATGACCCTGAGACGAATTCTCTCGCTGTCGCGCGTAGCAATTGCATGCACGATCGTCGCTGCATCACTCTTTCTGCTCGACGGCTGCTCGAAGAGCAAACCGGCCGCCACGCCGCCAGTACCGGCAACTCCTCAAACTCCTGCGGCAACGCAGAGTACAGCGCCGAGTGAGCCAGCGGCCGACGAAGCGTCGCGCGACAGGTTGCTGGCGACCGGCACGCAAGTATTCAACAACTTCTGCGCGAGCTGCCACGGTGAGACCGGTGACGGCAACGGACCGGCGGCTCGGTTCCTCTTTCCCAAGCCGCGGAATTTTCGCGACGGCAGGTTTCGCCTAGTCACGACCACGAACCGCATTCCATCGGACGACGACCTCATGCACGCGATCAATCGCGGCATGCCCGGCTCGGCGATGTTCCCGTTCGAACATCTGAGCGAGGGTGACCGCAAGGCGTTGGTCGTGTACGTGCGGCAACTCACGCGCGTGGGGATCGAGGATCGACTACGCAAGTCGGCCGAAGAGTTTGGCGAAATGATCGATCCGAAGGAGTTGGCCCAGGACGTTGAACAAATGACGAAGCCCGGCAAACCATTCGAATTCGCGGCCGACCTGCCCGCGTTCGGTGACGAGTCGATCGCCCGCGGCCGGCAACTCTACTTGAAACAAGGCTGCGCCAGTTGCCACGGTGAGAACGGCAAAGGCGACGGCGTGCAAGATCAGCGTGACGACGACGGCTCGCCCACCAGCCCGCGCGATTACACCCGCGGCACCTTCAAGGGCGGTCGGGAGCGCGAGCAGCTTTACGCCCGCACGCTGCTCGGCATGCCCGGAACGCCGATGCCCTCGTCCGGCAATCTCAAGCCGCCGGAAATCGGCGATCTGGTCAACTACCTCCAGTCACTCTCCGAGCCGTCGGCCCAGAACAGAGTTCAACACAAACGCACGCGGGTCGTGGCGAAGCGGGCCGGCGAGATTTTGTCCGTCGATATCCCAGACGCCGCGTGGGAGTCCGCTCCCGACTCGTCGATCGTCGTCAGCCCACTCTGGTGGCGAAACTACGCGGAGCCAGACCTGCACGTTCAAGCCCTGCACGACGGGCGATCGCTGGCGATCCGCATCACGTGGCAGGACGAATTCCGCAATGAGCAGGCGGTGCGTCCGCAGGAGTTCGTGGACATGGTGGCCGTGCAATTGTTCCGAGGCACACGCGAACCGTTCCTCGGCATGGGAGCGACCGACGGGTCTGTGGACGTATGGCTCTGGCAAGCTGGCGGACAGGCCGACCCTGGCTCGCGGGCGGACGTGGACACAGCCTATCCCAACATGGCCGTGGACATGTACCCGTTCGAGCAAGAGGGCAACGGCTCGCGTCCTCACGCGACGCAGAACCAACTCCGCGAATTCATCACCGCATGGGCCGCCGGCAATTTGCGATCAGACCCCACCGGCGGATTGCCGGCGAACTCACTGCGAGCGAAAGGATTTGGCACACTGACCATGATGCCGAGGGTCTCGCAGGTCGTGAGTGGCAAGGGAAGTTGGAGCGACGGTCGCTGGACGATCGTTTTGCATCGGCCGCTCGAAGTGAGTTCCGATGCCGGCGTTCAACTTACTCCCGGCGACAAGCTGTCGTTCGCAATTGCCGTCTGGGATGGCGCGGCTCGCGATCGCAATGGTCAGAAGCTGGTTTCCATCTGGCACGATTTGGAGTTGGAATAAGAAAGGAATCTCACGCAGAGGCGCGGAGGCGCAGAGAAGCAGCCAGGAGGATATTGGCCCTTTCTTCCCTCTGCGCCCCCTGCGCCTCTGCGTGAGACTCTCTGAGGAGCGAACCGATGAACCGACGTGACTTTCTAAAATTCGCGGTGGCGGCTGGTGGCTCGGGCCTGCTGGCGCCAAAGCTCATGGCGTTCGACGTGGTGAGCGTGCAGAACCCGCTCGGGGTGTACCCGTCGCGCGATTGGGAGAAAGTGTACCGCGACCAGTATCGTTACGACTCGACATTCAGGTGGGTTTGTGCGCCGAACGATACGCACATGTGCCGGCTGCGCGGGTTTGTGCGAAACGGCATTCTGCTCCGGAGCGAGCAGAACTACGACCACGACCGCTGCGGAGATCTGTATGGGAACACGGCAACGAAAGCGTGGAACCCGCGCGGCTGCCCGAAGGGATATACGATGCAGCGTCGCGTGTACGGGCCGTATCGGCTGAAGGGGCCGGTGCTGCGCAAGGGCTGGAAAGACTGGGCCGACGCGGGGTTCCCATCGCTCTCCGACAAGCCGGAGTTGCGCAAGCAGTACAAGTTCGATGACCGCGGCAGCGACTCGTTCGTGCGGGTCTCGTGGGACGACGCCTACAAGTACGTCGCCGCGGGCCTGGAAGCGATATCGAAAACCTACAGCGGCGACGAAGGCCGCGAGCGGCTCGTCACGGACGGCTACGACGAACTGATGATCGACCAGGTTCAAGGCGCCGGCACGCGCACGATCAAGATCGGCTCGAACCTGCCACTGCACGGGCTGGTGGGCAAGTTTGGAATTTATCGGTTCGCGAACATGCTCGGCCTGCTCGACCATCACGTGCGCGGCGTGCCGCCGGAGAAGGCACGCGGGGCACGCGACTGGAACGAATACACCTGGCGTGGCGACCAGGCGCCGGGCATGCCGTTCGTCCACGGCCTGCAGACCGCGGACATCGACATGAACGACATGCGATTCTCGAAGCTCGCCATTCAGGTCGGCAAGAATCTGATCGAAAACAAAATGCCCGAATCGCACTGGATGAACGAGTGCATGGAGCGCGGCGGCAAGCTAGTGGACATCGCACCGGAGTACAACTGCCCGGCATCGAAGTCGGACTACTGGATCGGCGTGCGGCCTGGTCTGTCCGACACGGCGATCTTCTTGGGGATCACCAAAATCTTGATGGACGAGGGCTGGTACGACGCCAACTTCGTCCGCCGCTTCACCGACATGCCACTGCTCGTTCGCACCGACACGCTCAAGCGGCTGCGGCCCGAAGAGGTGATCGCGGATTACAAGGCCAAGGATCTACGCGGCGGCCCGTCATACAAGATTCAGGGGCTGAACGACGATCAGCGCGCGAAGATCGGCGACTTCACCGTGTGGGACCCGAACTTCGGTAAGCCCGTGGCGATCTCGCGCGACGAAGTCGGCGAGCAGATGCCGGTCGAGCCGGCACTCGAAGGCACGTTCGAGGTGACGCTCGTCGATGGCAAGAAGGTCGAAGTGATGCCCGTCTTCGAAATGTACAAGCGGCATCTCGCCGACTACGACCTCAAGACCGTGGAGGAAATCTCCAGTGCTAAGCCTGAGTTGGTACGTCGTTTGGCGGAAGACATCTGGACGACCACTAAGGCCGGTCATCCGGTCTCGATCCACATCGGCGAGGGCATCAACCACTACTTTCACGCGACGCTGCACAACCGGGCCGTTCATCTGCCCATGCTGCTCACCGGAAACATCGGCAAGCACGGCGCGGGCGTGTACACGTGGGCCGGAAACTACAAGGGTGCCCTGTTCCAGGCGTCGCCCTGGAGCGGACCGGGCGTCGGGTCGTTCGTACACGAAGACCCGTTCAACCCGGTGCTCGACGACAAGGCTCGCATCACGCACGAGGAAATGCGGCACTGCAGCGACGTCGAGGATCCGTCGTACTGGGCTTGCGGCGAGAAGGTGCTGGCGGTTGACACGAACGAGGGCCGCAAGCTCTTCACCGGCAAAACGCACCTGCCCACGCCGACGAAAGCCTTCTGGTACAACAACGCAAACTTCCTCAACCAGGCCAAGTGGATCTACAACATCATCGTCAATGTCCTGCCCAAGGTGGACATGATCATTGACCAGCAGATCGAGTGGACCGGCTCGGCCGAGTATTCCGACGTGGTGCTGCCGGTCAATTCGTGGCTCGAGTTCGAAGACCTGGAATGCGGCGGCTCGTGCTCGAACCCGTTCCTGCAGGTTTGGAAGGGCGGCATCAAGCCGGTACACGACACGCGCGACGACGCCGAGGTGTTCGCCGGCGTGGCCCGCGCGATGGCGACGAAGACCGGCGATAAGCGATTCGCCGACTACTTCAAGTTCGTCACCGACAAGCAGGCCAAGGTTTACATCCAGCGCGTGTTCGACAACTCGACCACGACGCGCGGCGTGGACGGCCCCTACGACGTGGACCGCATGATGGCCGGCGAATACGGCGGCGAGCCGGGTGCGGCCCTCATGCTCTTCCGCACCTACCCGCGCGTGCCGTTCTGGGAACAGGTCCACGACTCGATCCCGTTCTACACCGACTCCGGCCGGCTCAGCGGCTACTGCGATATCCCCGAGGCGATCGAGTACGGCGAAAATCTCGTCGTGCATCGCGAGGCGGTCGAGGCCACGCCCTATCTGCCAAATGTGATCGTCTCAACGAGTCCGTTCATTCGCCCCAAGGACTACGGCATCGCTCTCGATACGACCGACCCCGACCTGCGTCAGGTGCGGAACGTGAAAATGCCGTGGAGTGAAGTGAAAAACACGGTGAATCCGCTCTGGGCACAGGGCTTCCGCCATTTCTGCACGACACCGAAGAGCCGGCATTCGACGCATTCGTCGTGGTCCACGGTCGATTGGCACTGGATCTGGAGTGACAGTTTCGGCGATCCGTACCGCGCCGACAAGCGAGCACCGGGCGTGTCCGACCGCGAGATCCTGATGAACCCCGACGCCGCCGCCGATCTGGGGCTGCACGACGGCGATTATGTGTACGTTGATGCCAACCCGCTCGACCGGCCCTACATCGGTTGGACCGAGGACGAGGGCAGCTTCCGCCATAAGGCGTTTCGGTGCTTGGTCCGCGTTCGATTCAATCCCGGCCTGCCGTACAACTTCACGATCATGAAGCACACCGGCTGGATCGCGACCGAGCGGAGCGTCCGCGCCCACGAGACACGGCCCGACGGCCGGGCACTCGCTAGCGACACGGGCTACCAGGCGAGCTATCGCTACGGCTCGCACCAGAGCATCACGCGCGGGTGGCTGCCACCGATGCACCAGACCGACACGCTATTCCACAAGAAAACCGGCGCGATGGCATTCGTCTTCGGCTTCGACGTGGACAACCACGCGATCAACACCGTGCCAAAGGAGACGCTCGTCAAGATCACCAAGGCGGAAGACGGCGGCATCGGCGGCAAAGGAATCTGGGAGCCTGGAACGAGCGGCTACGGCCCGAGCAGCGACTCGCCGCAGAACCGAGCGTACTTGGTCGGCGGCTACGTGAAGGTGAAAGGAAAGTTAGATGGGAAGGCTAACGAATCAAAAACGATACACCAGCGCGGGTCATGACCCCGCGGACTTCGATCATCTTTGCGTGGTTCATCTGCAGTCGTGCGACAGTCGCTTGGCCCGTGTCCGTCAGTCCCTCGATCTCGAACGGGCGCTGGTTGGACCAGCGAAAGTGGTCGCTCCATCGCTGAGTGCGGGGGTTAAACAGCCGAGTGGTTCCCCTCGCTCCCCTGCTTGGAACTTCCGTGAAAGCCCATTTGTGAGCATTGCAGCGAGGGCAAGCGAAGGCCAGATTGGACAGTTCACCGGTTCCGCCTGCACTTCGCGCTACGATGTGATCGATCTCGAAGAAGGCTGCCTGCCCAAAGGATGGGAGAAGGCAGTATTCGCAACGATTCCCGGCCCGCGCCGCGACGACTCGACGCACAGCTCCGGGAATCCTGCTCACCGGTCATTCCCCAGCGTTGGCATGACACTGCGAAGTTCTTTGAGCGCCACCTTCGCCGCAAGTTTGTCGATCAGTCGTTGTTCCCAGAACTCGACGAGCCGAAGAAGTTCGTCGTGCTCTTTCTTGCCGAGGAATTCTTTGCGTTCACCCAGTTCGTGCATCCGCCTGGCGAGCGCCGGCTCCATCTTGGACGACGCAAGACGGCGCAGGGCCTCAACAGTTGGCTTGAGGACGGAGCGCAATCCTACAGCAGCGGTTCGTCCACTTAGACGACTCGCCGACTTGCGCGAACCGTCTTTGCTGCGACCCTTTCTTTGGGTGAGAACTGCTTGCTTCGGCATGGCCAGATCACCTCAGTTAAGTGAGGCTCATTCTATACTTCCTTCAAGCTCCAAACAACTCACTACGAATGGTGTGAAGCCATCATGAACACCGACATCCCAAGGCTTGTCCCGAAAGTCCACCCGGCAACGCGTGCCATCGAACGTACAGATCCGTTCACTCTGCACGCGACGCCGGTGGGAGGCGATCCAGAACTGATGCTGCGGTGCGTCGTGCAGGAATACGCCTGGATGGGCTGGGACACCGAACAGATCTTCGAACTGTTCCAACAGCCGTTCTATCCCGCATTGAACGCGCTGCTGGAATTCTACGGCGAGGCGGGCATCCGCAAACGAATCGGCAAGGTGCTTGGCCGGTCGGGTGTGCTGCGGTTCGCCGAAACGTTGAACGAAAACGCGACGCCGGATGACGAACTCGAAGACGACGGCGGGCCTGAACTGGTTCAGATCCGAATTCCGGAAGAATTGAGGAACAGCCATGTCTAAGGTCTACAACTGGCAACTCGGCCGCGAGATGGGCTACCCGTTCGAGGAGAAACATCCTCAATGGCAGTTCGCGTTCGTGTTCAACACGAACCGGTGCATCGGGTGCCAGACATGCACGATGGCGTGCAAGAGCACCTGGACCTTCTCGAAGGGCCAAGAGTACATGTGGTGGAACAACGTCGAATCGAAGCCGTACGGCGGCTATCCGCAGAACTGGGACTCGAAGCTGCTCGCGATGCTCGAATCGGCGAATCCCGGCGGCCAGTCCTGGGACGCAACGAAGAGCGACGGCGTCACGAAGCCTTACGGCGTCTTCGAGGGCAAGACGATCTTCGAGGCGGCGGAGAAGCGTGTCGGCCCGGAAGGCGTGATCTGTGTCATCCAAAGTGGCACACATTCGGGGAATCAGAAAGGACAGTCTCTGGGTGATTCTAATGGTAACGTTCGCTGCCTCAGGCCGAGGTTCGCTTCCTTGCGGCGATGACGGGCCTGA
>Ga0247727_10004676_pt1 | contig 28791 bp, 28 predicted proteins | sample WisWelCaveWW1625_FD_202498 | JGI IMG/M metagenome (GOLD analysis project Ga0247727, IMG submission 202498) | Biofilm microbial communities from Wishing Well Cave, Virginia, United States - WW16-25 | ecosystem: Environmental > Aquatic > Deep subsurface > Groundwater > Cave microbial mat | place...
GTCTTGGGAATCTGTGCCATGTCCTCAAAAACCCTCTCTTGCGCTTGAGGAACGTAGTTGTTATCTTCTCCCGACAATTGGAATCAACATGACACTCGATCTTCACAGCTTGAAGCAAGCGCCGGCTTCGGAAGAAGCCGTGGCGTTTGCGTATTTATTCGGCTCACATGCTACAGGAAAGGTAACCCCCTGAGCGATGTTGACGTAGCGATCTATCCATCGCGAAAGCTGCATCTTGATGATCGCCTCGGCATCATTCAACGCTTGGGCAAGAAAACCAAGCTGGAAAATTTGGATGTGACGTTTCTTGATCGCCTCGAAAATCTTTACATTCTCGACGCCATCATCGATCGTGGCATCGTGCTCGTGGATAAAGCGCCGGATGAGCGCGAGATGTTCGAGGTGATGGCGCATCATCGATTTCTTGATTTTCAGTATCAGAGAAAATTGTACATGGGGGTGTAATGGAGCCGGTAGTATTTCAGCTTGACAACTTCTTATTTAGTTGGGATGAGCGAAAAAGTCGATCGAATTTCAAAAATCATAGTGTGGTCTTTTCGGAGGCAGCTACCTGCTGGCTTGATGAATACGCGGTCGAAGCCTTCGACGAAGAACACTCGGATATTGAAACACGCTGGTTGATGATTGGAAAAAGCGACTTGGGACGACTTCTAACCTGTTGGTATACCGAACGCAAATTCGGTGATCAGGAAGTTGTCCGTCTAATCGGCGCGCGCCGCGCAACGACCAGAGAAAAGAGAACATACTATGAAACGAAAAAGTAAGCAAAAGGAGAACGGGCAAGATTTCGTCCCGAAGATTCCTGAAACAGTGATGAAACCTTTGCATCGTCGTCCCGCTAAAGGTGCAGGACTTCCGGAAGAGAATGTGCATCTACGTTTGCAACAGCATGTCATGGCATGGTTTCGCCATGAGGCGCAGCGTCAGAAACGTGAAGTCGATTTTCTCATTAATGAAGCCCTGCGACAATATATCATCCGCCAAGCCGGTGACCCGGAATTTCAATCAGAAGGTCTCAATCCGATTCAACGGGCTGAAGTTCACGCGTTGATAAACAAGATTCTTTCCAAAAAAGGCAAGCCGCAACGCGCAAGCGCAGCTTCAGTGTGATCTGCATGATATTCGGGAAGTTGTAGAAGAGGTGATTCCGATGAGCATTTCAGAAAAAACAGTTGACGCCACTTATCATAAAATGCGCGAGCGTCTCAAAGAAGTCGTCCCCGATGTTGAGTTGCGCTACAAAGCCGAGCTGGCGTTTGAAATAAACCAGTTGAAGGAAAAACGCGGTGCCGTCATCCTCGGGCACAATTACATGGAGCCGGCGCTCTTTCACTCGGTGCCGGATTTTACCGGCGACTCGCTGGAGCTGTGTCGCAAAGCCGCGCAGACGAACAAAGACCCGATTGTGTTTTGCGGCGTGCGCTTCATGGCCGAGACCGCGAAGATTTTGAATCCCGAGAAAACCGTGCTGTTGCCTTCGCTGCAAGCGGGCTGTTCTTTGGCGGCGAGCATTACTGCCGAGGATGTGCGCAATCTCAAAAAGCAATTTCCCGGCGTGCCGGTGGTGACATATATCAACACCTATGCAGACGTGAAGGCCGAATGCGATATCGTCTGCACCTCCAGCAATGCCGCTGCGGTGATCGAGTCATTCAAATCCGAGACGGTGATTTTTCTTCCCGATGAATATCTCGCTAAAAACGTCGCGCGCGAAACCGGCAAGCATATTATTTTTCCATCGAAAGACCCGCTGGCTGGAAAGAACGGCAATGGCAATCTTGACTACAAACTCATCGGCTGGCACGGCAAATGTGAAGTTCACGAAAAATTCACCGTCGAAGATATTCGCAACGTGCGCCGGCAATTTCCCGACGTCATCGTGCTCGCCCACCCCGAATGCAGTCCCGAGGTTGTCGAAGCCTCGGATTACTCCGGCAGCACCACCGCGATGATCAAGTATGTGCAGAAAACCAAAGCGCCGCGCTATCTCCTTCTTACCGAGTGCAGCATGGGCGACAACATCGCGGCGGAAAATCCTGAGAAGGAAATGCTAAGGCTGTGCAGCGTGCGCTGCCCGCACATGAATCAAATTACTCTCGAAGACACGCTTGCTTCGCTGCGGGAAAATCGATACGTCATTGATGTATCGGAAGACATTCGCGTGCGTGCCCATCGAGCGGTGATGCGCATGCTGGAGATCGGCTCACCAATGGCGAATAAAGATTGAGATAAACTCAAAAGCTGTTTTCTCACCAACTCAAACCAGGAGGAAGGAAAATGATTTCCCGAGTATTAAACTTTGTGAAGCTGCCGTTCGTGTTGATCACACTTTACGCAGCTCTGCGGTTTATCATCGGTGTTTCGGGAGTTCCCTACGCGCCGCGCGGCAACGCCATGTTTTCCGTCGTCGGTGTGACCGTTATTAGCTGCGTATATTTCGGCGCTCTGTCGGGAAGAATTGGCGGTTTCGGCTGGGGCGGCACGGCGTTGGTCGGGCTCAGCCTCGGTGTGTTTTCACAGATTCTCATTTTTCTCGCGACCTTTATCAGCTACGCCGGCGGGTTTGAGACTTCCTACTTTATTCACTGGGACGCGCTGAATGTGACAGAAGGCACGACGATGCCGATGGGAACGGCGCTGATGACGCGAGCAGGAGGCCTGATGATCAACTCGATCATCACCACTGTGGTCGCGTTGATTGGCCGCGCGCTGGGGGCATTGGCGCCGCAACCGCAAGCGGCAAAATAAATATGCATTGAAATTGATTGACCGGTCGCTTGAGTGTTGATTTAACAATACGACAATCCTATCGAGCGGCCGGTCAATGTACAATCTCAAAAGGATTCATGTATATGTCTTATCTACCCACGCTTAGTTTTCGTGATCGGAACCTTGCGCCGATTTGGGAGAAGGTTCGATTCGGTGAGCGCCTCTCATTGGAAGACGGCGTTGCGATGTTCAATTCTCCCGATCTGCTTGGTCTCGGCAAGATGGCGCACGCGGTGCAGCGCGCCAAGAGCGGTGACGCGGTTTACTTCGTGGTCAACCGGCAGGTGAACCCTACGAACGTCTGTGTGCTCGCGTGCAAGTTTTGCGACTTTGCCGCCAAGCACGGCGACGCCGATGCCTACGAGATGACGATGGAAGAAATTCTCGGCAAGCTCAGCCACGACTTGCACGAGGTGCACATCGTCGGCGGATTGCATCCGGATTGGCCGTGGGAATTTTATCTCAACATGATGCGGCAGATCAAAAGCAATTTTCAGAACATCGACATCAAAGCGTGGACGGCGGTTGAGATTCATTTCTTCGCGAAGAAATTTCGACTGAGCATCGAAGAAGTCTTGCGGCAATTGAAAGACGCCGGCCTCACAACGATGCCCGGCGGCGGCGCAGAAGTTTTTTCCGAGCGCGTGCGCAGGCAACTCTTCAATAACAAGATTGGCGAAAAAACCTGGATGGAAGTACATGACACCGCCCATCGCCTCGGCATTCCCACGAACGCAACGCTGTTGTATGGACATATCGAAACCGTCGAAGAGCGCGTCACTCACATGATCAAGCTGCGCGCCCAACAAGACATTAGCCGCGGATTTCTGACTTTTATTCCGCTGGCCTATCAACCCGGCGCGAACGGCGTGAGTGCGCGTTATACCTCAGCGGTTGATGATCTCAAAACCATCGCCGTCTCACGCCTCATGCTCGACAATTTTCCGCACATCAAATCGTATTGGATCATGCTCACCGCCGAAGTCGCGCCGATAGCGCTGCAATTCGGCGCCGACGACATGGACGGCACAGTCGGCGAAGAGCGCATCGCCCATGCCGCTGCCGCGACCAGCCCCATCAAGCTCGCCAAAGAGAACATAATAAAATTGATACGCAGCGCCGGAAAAGTGCCGGTGCAGCGCGACATCATGTATCGGCCTCTGGAGATTCACGGCGATCACGCGCTGGGAATGATTCCGTATTTGAATTGCGTGCCGTTCAATGAAAATTTTACGTCCACGCCGTTCAAGCTCGTCCCTCTCACGCCATCGCAAATGGGCACGCTGGTGGAGAGCAAGCAAATCGACGCCGGGCCGTTGTCGTTGATGGATTACTGGCGCGTCGAAAAAGATTACGAGATGCTCGACTTTGGCATCGCGGTGAAAAATATTGCGCGCAGCGTCACGTTGTACTCGAATTTCTCCTGGGCAGAATTGGACGGTAAGCGCATCGGCATCACCGCGGACACCTCGACTTCCATCGAGTTATTGAAAGTCTTGCTCGCGCACAAATACGGCGTCTCGGCGAAATTTGAGAGGATGCACCCGATCTTTCAAGCTCGGAGCGCGGCGCAATTCGATGCGGTGCTGGTCATCGGCGACGAAGCGCTGATGCGCGCCAAGTCCGGTTTGGGCGGATTTCGATTTAGCTTCGACCTCGGCAAGGAATGGCACGAGTGGACGACGCTGCCGTTCGTCTTCGCAGTGTGGGCCATCCGCCGCGAAGCCGCGCTTGAAACAAAAGAAGCACTGATCGATCAATTGGATTCGACAATCACCTCGATGCCATTCACCATTTCAGACTTTGCCAAATGGCACGGCAAGCGGCTCGATCTGACTCCGGCGGAAGTGCAGGTTTATTTGAATGGGTTTGTTTATCGCTTGGGTGAAAAAGAAAAAGAAGCGATTGAGAAATTTAGAGATTTGTTGACGCTGATGTCGAGCGTTGCGCATAAACAGGAACCCGGCTTGAACTGATCAAATGAGCACACACCACAAAATCATTATCGGCGACTCCCGCACGATGGCGGAAGTTAGAGACGAATCTGTGCATCTCGTCATCACCTCGCCGCCGTATTGGCAGCTCAAGGATTACGGCCACGACAATCAGATCGGCTTTAACGACACTTACGAAGATTACATCAACAATCTGAATCTCGTGTGGAATGAATGTTATCGGGTTTTGCATCCCGGTTGCAGGTTGTGCGTGAACATCGGCGACCAGTTTGCGCGTTCGGTTTATTATGGCCGATACAAGATCATTCCGATTCGAACCGAGATCATCAAATTCTGCGAAACCATCGGCTTCGACTACATGGGCGCGATCATCTGGCAGAAGGTCACGACCACCAACACCACCGGCGGCGCCACCATCATGGGGTCGTTTCCCCACCCGCGAAACGGCATCGTCAAGCTGGATTATGAGTTCATCCTGCTTTTCAAGAAACTTGGTAAGTCGCCCAAGCCGACGCGCGAACAGAAAGAACGCTCAAAAATGACGACCGAAGAATGGAATGAATATTTTCACGGGCATTGGAATTTCGTCGGAGAAAAGCAGAATCAACATCTCGCTGCTTTTCCCGAAGAGTTGCCGCGGCGGCTCATTCGCATGTTTTCTTTTGTTGATGATGTCGTGCTCGACCCGTTTTTAGGAAGCGGTACGACTTCTTTGGCGGCGAGGAACTTGGAGCGGCATTCAGTCGGCTATGAAATCAACAAAGAGTTTCTACCCATCATCAAGAGCAAATTGAATGTTGAAGCTCAAGATTTATTCGGTGATAATGGTTTGGCAAAAGTTGAATTGATTGAGCAAAAACTTTCGCAACACGATTTCAATGCCGCGATTGCAACCCTTCCTTATATTTTCAAAGATAAGGTTAGGTTCGATAAAAAAGTCGATCCACGCGGGCTTGGCTTTGGCTCGAAGATCGATGGCAAAGAAAAACCCAAAACCAAGTTTTACTCGGTGAGGCGCGTTGAAGCGCCGGATTGCGTGGAATTGAGTGATGGGCAGCGGGTTCGTCTCTTGGGCGTCAAGCCGATTGCTGAGAAAACGGAGGCGGCGATAAGTTTTATTCAACAGCTTACGAAAGGTCAGAAAGTTTTTTTGAAGCTCGACAAACAAGTTCATGACCACGACGACACACTTTTAGCTTATCTTTATTTGAAGAACAAGACTTTTGTCAATAGACATATTATTAAGAATCGACTTGCCGAAGTTGACACCACAATAAATTATCGGGCGAAAGATCGCTTGTTGACTTGCTAGATTAGCTCAATTCTGCATCATGCGCTGCACCGCTTGAAAAAAGGAGCTATTTATGAAAAGGATCAAAGAAGAAATCGTTGAAAAATCCAGAAGATATTGGCGCTCATCTACTTATACAGCGTTCTTGACGTTTTTGTCGAGTAAAATTGCTGGCATGAACACTTTGGCTGAGATGCATATTGGGAAGAAAGAAGACGAAGATTTTATTGAAAGATTTCTTATTGTTGATAAGGGAAAATACTATAATCCCTGCACCGGCAATTATCCCAGAAACACATTAGAATACTTTAAAACAATTTCGCAATATAGACATAGACAGAAGCAGAAGTCCCAATATCCATACTCACAAGCATTTGAACGCTCTTCCAGAGGCTTTTATAAATTCAAGAATGATTATGTTAGGACTACAAAGCAGTATGCTCTTAAGAGCGAAAAAGCATCGCTGTCACATATTGCCATATGGTTGTATAGAATTACAGAACTTAACGATGCTGAAGAACTGGCTGATATCAAGAAGAAGTTCATTACAGAATTCAAGATTACAAAAGAAGAGCTAGAAGTATTGTTTAATGATGATGCAGCAGAATCTCGACAAATATTTGATGTAGTGGTTCAGCCTAGCTCGTTTCTAGAAACTAAGACTATTTCTTATCTCAAAACTCCGATCGCATCCGACATAAATGAACCTGGCGAGACGATTCGTGTCCATTGTGAGACTTATCGAATACTGCGTGACACAGAAATTGCACGAAGAATCAAATCACTTCATTTCTATCAATATCAAATATGTGGTGAGACGATAAACTTACTAAATGGGGAACGTTATGCTGAAGCTCATCACATAAAACCGCTTGGAGATAATGGTCCAGATATACCAGAAAACATACTTTGCGTTTGTCCGAATCATCATGTGCTTTTAGATTATGGTTCGATAGAATTGGATATGTTAAAACTCCGAATAAGACCAAATCATGAAGTTGGCGAACAGTTTGTTTGCTATCACAACGAAAAAATGTTAAAAACCCGATGAGCGATTGTCGGAAGCACGTTGCTATAAGGCATAATTTCCAAATTATTATTCCAATGAGGAACAATGTCGGTGAATAACATCTATTCAAAATCCCGCTCCGGTGAGCGCATAACCCGCGAAGAGGGCTTGGCGCTTTTGCGTGAAGGCGACTTGCTGGAAATGGGTTCCGTCGCCGAGGAAATTCGCTACCGCAAGAATCCAAACCCCTGGGTGACGTTTGTGGTTGACACCAACCCGAACTATACCAATATTTGCAACGTCGATTGCATCTTCTGCGCGTTTTATCGGCACGAGGGCGAGGATGGCGAATACACCTACTCCGTCGATCATATGATTCAAAAATTCAAAGAGTCGGCGCAGAAGGGTGTGACGACGGTTCTGCTGCAAGGTGGCGTGAATCCGAAATTGCCTTTCGAATATTATCTCGAAATGATTCGCCGCACCCGCGCCGAAGTGCCGGGGATTCATCCGCATTTCTTTTCGACTTCGGAGATTCTCGGCATGGCCGCAGTCTCGGGGCTTTCCTTGCATGAAGTTTTGCAGAAGTTGAAAGACGCCGGCCTCAACACCATTCCCGGCGGCGGCGCCGAAATTCTCTCCGACCGTGTGAAGAAAAAAATCAGCAGCAAGAAAGGCACGTCGGCGGATTGGCTGAACGTCATGCGCGAGGCGCACCATCTCGACTACAAAACCACCGCGACGATGATGTACGGCCATCTCGAAACCGACGAAGACATCATCGAGCATCTTGAAGTGATTCGCCAATTGCAGGACGAAACCGGCGGCTTCACCGCATTTATCCCCTGGAGCTTCAAGCCCGGCAACACGCCACTGGAAAAAATCATTCCGACCTACGCGACGCCGACACGCTACTTGCAGATGCTGGCGGTGTCACGGATTTATCTCGACAACTTCCCGCACATTCAAGCCTCGTGGTTCTCCGAGGGCAAAAAAATCGGCCAGGTGGCGCTGCACTTTGGCGCGGATGATTTCGGCGGCACGCTCGTCGAGGAAAATGTTCACGCCGCGGCGAATTTCGTGAACAAGACTTCGACGGAAGAAGTCATCCAGCTCATCAAAGAGTCTGGCTTTGTTCCCGCGCAACGCACGACCTTGTATGAAATTTTGAAGATTCATCAGAATTGACCATGTTGTGCGTCGCTTCTTTAATTGAAATCTCCGCAGAAAAATGGGTGATTCACAAAAATTGTCTCTTGCGGAAATGCCGGTCAAAATAAATTCTGATACTTCGGTGAGTGACATTGCAGTTGGTTGCGACGTGTAGTTCGAAAATCGAGTGTGCTCTTCTGCGCCCGATTCGCTGACAACGAATCGGGCTTTGCTTTTCTCGTTAAGACGAGAAATTGACCCACCCTTCTTTTGCCCCCACCCGCTTAAAACCAAATTATTCAGAAATTCATCAAGTATTTCCAGCCATCTCGAAAAAACGAAATTTCTTCTTGACATGTACGTATATACGAACTATTTTCTCTCAAATACGAATCATGCGATTGTAGAAAAAACCAAGATGATACTTTGCCGACGCAGTGCATCTGAAATTTGGAAATTCAGCACCAAGACCGTTGTGAAGAAAGGGGGGGAGGCGCTTTGTGAGGACATATGAGGTGGAAATTAGTGACGACAGGATGATTGTCTCGATCGTCGTTGATCGAAAAATAACTTCGACGGTGATCGTTCCAAAGCTCGACGCCGAGAGGATGGAAAGCGCATTCGAAGAGCTTCTCGAAACCGCCTACCTCGATGGCAAGATGGACGAGCGAAAGGCAAGGCGGGTTTGAATAAAAGTCTTCGCTCGAATATCCATTAAGAATCAGCCTTCGCAAATTATTTTTTGTGGACGGCATTCGAAGAGGATGGGCTTTTTATTCTACGCCTCGACGCGCTTGTTTATGTCCTGCCCTCTTTATCTAACCGGATTTGCGCTTGTATGTCCCTGCAAATTTTGCTATATTTCTTCCACATTTTTCGAGAAATATGGCGTCACTTCCATTCACTTCGCATGGCAAAACAAGTTGCCGGCGCGGCGCAGTTCGAAGCTATTGAGCATACCGCCGATGTCGGCTACAAACTTTTTGCGCCGACAACGGCAGAACTCTTCGAAGTTGCCGGTCGCGCATTGTTTTCGACGATTACAAATCTCGACTCGATCAAAGCTGATTTTTCAAAATCGTTTTCCATTTCGGCGGATGATCAAGAGAGTTTGCTGGTCGCATGGCTGTCGGAATTGAATTACAGATTTCTCGTGGAGCATGAGCTTTTCAGCGAGTTCGTGATCAAATCGCTGACCACGAAATCGATCGAAGCCGTTGTGCGAGGGGAGAAGATCGATCAGACCCGACACGACATTTTCACGGAAATCAAAGCAGTGACATATCACGGCCTGTACATCCTCCAAAGAGAGGATGGATGGGAGGCGCAGGTGATTTTTGATGTGTGAAATTTTTTGTGGTTGATTTATCATGTCAGAAATAAATCTCAAAAAAATCACCGACTACCTCTGGGAAATTCCCAAGCAGGGCGGTATGTTGGTGCCGGCGCGGATTTATGCGACGGAGAAAATGATCAAAGACATTCTCAGCGATAACGCGCCGGAACAGGCCGCGAACGTCGCGCATCTGCCAGGCATCATAGGGTACTCACTTGCTATGCCTGACATACATTGGGGCTATGGTTTTCCTATCGGGGGTGTGGCGGCTTTTGATATGAACAGCGGCGTCATTTCTCCCGGTGGCGTTGGCTACGACATCAACTGCGGCGTGCGGTTGATGGCGACCAATCTGACGCGCGATGAAGTCACGCCGAAGATCAAAGAATTGGTTACGGCGCTTTTTCATCACGTGCCCACCGGCGTCGGCTCCGAAGGCAAAGTGAAATTGAAACAGAATGAGCTTGAAGCGGTGATGACGCAAGGCGCGAAATGGGCGGTGAAGAACGGCTACGGCGAGAACGCGACGCTGGACTTCATCGAAGAACGCGGCACGATAGGCATCGCGGAGCCGTCGAAGGTCTCGAAGAAAGCCAGCGAGCGCGGCCGCCCACAACTAGGCACGCTTGGCAGCGGCAATCATTTTCTCGAAGTCGGATACGTTTCGCAACTGTTCAACGCCCGCGCCGCAGAGGCGCTGGGACTTTTTCCTGACCAAGTTACTATCATCATTCATTGCGGCTCGCGTGGTTTTGGCCATCAAGTTTGTGAAGATTATATTGGCGTGATGAACAAAGCGATTGGCAAATATCACATCAACCTGCCGGATCGCCAGCTTTGCTGCGCGCCGATTCAATCTCCAGAAGGACAGGATTATCTTGGCGCGATGCGGTGCGCGGTCAATTTTGCTTTTGCCAATCGCCAGATGATTGCGCATTGGACCGGCGAAGCACTTGCGAAGGCGCTGCACAAGTCGCCGCAGGAAATCGGCCTGCGAACGATTTACGAGGTTGCTCACAACATCGCCAAGATGGAGACGCATACGGTCGATGGCGAGCCGCGCGAAGTGTGTGTGCATCGCAAAGGCGCGACGCGCGCGTTTCCACCGCATCATCCGCAAACGCCGGAGGCTTATCAAGAAGTCGGCCAGCCGGTGCTCATCCCCGGAGACATGGGGCGTTACTCCTATGTCTTGGTTGGCGCTGAGGAATCGATGCTACAAACTTTTGGTTCGACTTGTCACGGCGCAGGCCGCGCGATGAGCCGGCACAAGGCGAAAAAAATCGCGCATGGTCGCAATATCGCGCGTGAGTTACAGGAGCAAGGTATCTACGTCATGGGCGCGAGCCGTGGTACGATTGACGAGGAAATTCCCGAAGCGTATAAAGATGTCGCCAACGTCGTTGACACGTGCGCGATGGCGGGGATTTCGAAGAAAGTGGCGCAGCTCAAGCCGCTGGGGTGTATTAAGGGGTAAAAGACAGCATGCAAACTTTTATTTATTAAGGAAGCAAGCGATGAAAGAGAAACTCTTGAGACGTATTTCTATTGATAAAGAAATTTGTCACGGAAAACCTCATGTCCGAGGCACGCGCATAATGGTACAGCAAGTACTCGACTTGCTTTCGGACGGCGCAACATCGCAAGAAATCATTAGCGAAGATTTTCCCGACCTGACTCTTGATGATGTTCGGGCGTGCATCGCCTTTGCCAATCAATTAGTCAGGACCGAGGATATTCAAATATATGAAACCAGTTCAATGGAGTCGGCATGAAATTTCTTGCCGATCACTGTGTTTCAAAGAAAACCACTGATTTTCTTAAAAGTCTTGGTCATGACATCACGACACTCAAGGAACTCGGACTCGAAGAATTGGAAGATGCTGATGTTCTCCAGTTGGCAATCAAGCGCGATGAATTATTGTTGACTGAAGATAGAGGCTTTGAGAATATTCTTGAATACCCACCCCATTCGCATCAGGGTGTCATAGTGTTGAATGTGCGGACCCGGAGTCGCAAGGGATTGCATCATGTCCTAAGTCAATTTCTTTCAACGATGAATCGCGATCAACTTCGCCAGAGCTTGGTGGTTCTCGATGAGAAAATAGCTCGAGTACGACGTTAAGGAATAATTTTTGATTCGAAGTTATGCCAGCAATCGAAACCGACGTTGTACAAGTCGAAACAATCGTCCGTGCTTTTGCCGATGAATTAGTGAAGCAGCTTGGCGGCCAGATTTATGAGATCATCTGGTACGGCAGCACGGCGCGCGGCGAAGCGACCGAAGACTCGGATATCGATGTGGCGATCATCGCCGAGAGAGATGACTTTGTCTTCCGAAAACAAGTCGGTAGTATTTCCTCATGGTTTTCGCTGGAATTTTATACGTTAATCGAGCCCCGGATCATCGCTTATGCAAAATATCACGGTGAATGGGGCCGGCTGTCGTTGTTAGTCGATGAGATCGTGAAAGATGGAAAGATTGTATGGACGAGAAACATAAATTAGCCGTTCAAAAGCTCCTCGATCTCGCTCGCCGCGAACTCGAGGAGATGAGTGTCCTTTTCGAGCGTGACCTCTATTTCGGTTCCGTAAATCGGGCCTATTATGCTGTGTTCCATGCGGCTTCTGCACTTTTGATTTTGGATGGCAAGCGATTCAAGAAGCACTCTGCTGTGAAGTCTTGTTTCGGCAAAGACTATGTCAAGACCGGCATTGTTCCTCATGAATACCATGAGCTGTTCGAGAGTTTGTTCGAGATCCGAAATCGTGTTGATTATGATTATGACGCAATTGTGAGCCGGGAAGAAGCTCAATGGTACGCATAGCAAGCTAAACAAATGGTTACATTCCTTGAAGTCGCGATCAGAAAACTCACTGCATCAATTACGGACAAGTGACATGCAAATGGCCATGTTGACCCGGCGTCAATTTGTAGCAAAATCGGTCGCTGATGCAAAGCGTAAGGATGACGAGCGAACTCGGATTTTTAATACTTGAATATGACCATCTCCCAAGCCAAAACCGAAATCGACAAGCTCCGCAAAGAGCTTGACCACCACAGCTACCGCTACTACGTCCTTGACGATCCGGAAATCTCCGACGCTGAGTATGACCGGCTGTTTCGCAAGCTGCAGAAGCTTGAAGCCGAGTTTCCCGAGCTGGTGACGCCCGAGTCTCCGACGCAGCGCATCGGCGCCGAGCCGCTCGAAGAATTCGAGACCGTCACTCACTCCATTCCGATGGTCTCGCTCGATAATGCTTTCGACGATGCCGAGATGCTCGACTTTGATGCGCGTTTGCGCAATCTGCTGGAAGTCGATGAGATCGAATACACCGTCGAGCACAAACTGGATGGCACTGCCGTGGAGCTGGTTTATGAAAACGGCGTGTTCGTGCTCGGCTCGACCCGCGGCGACGGTTTCAACGGCGAGGGCATCACGCAGAATTTGAAGACCATCAAATCGATTCCTCTTCGTTTGCGCGCCGATGAAGTGGAGGCGCCGCAACGGCTCGAAGTGCGCGGCGAGGTTTTTTATCCAGTTGCTGATTTTAAAAAACTCAACGAGCGCCGCGCCAAAGCCGGCGAACCGGTTCTGATCAATCCTCGCAACGCGGCTTCGGGTTCTTTGCGACAGCTTGATCCCAAGCTCACTGCTGAGCGACCGCTCGATATTTTCGTCTACGGATTGGGACAGGTCGTTGGTCGCGAGTTCAAGTCGCAATGGGAAGCGTTGCAGACTTTCAAAAAATGGGGACTGCGCGTCAATCCGCACACACAACTTGTGCGCGGTATTGAACAGGTTTTACGCGTTTATCGCGAGTTTGGCAAAGCGCGCGAATCGCTGCCTTACGAGATCGACGGCACGGTGGTGAAGGTCAATCGCTTCGACCAGCAGCGCTTGGCGGGAATGAAAACTCGCAGCCCGCGCTGGGCGATTGCTTATAAATTTCCGGCGCAACAAGAGACGACGAAAATTCTCAACATCATCGCGCAAGTCGGGCGCACCGGAACCATCACGCCGGTGGCGATCATGAAACCGATCATGGTCGGCGGCGTCACCGTCGAGCGCGCCACGCTGCACAATCAGGATGAGATCGACCGTCTCGACGTGCGCATCGGCGACACCGTGGTCATCCAGCGCGCCGGCGACGTGATTCCCGACGTGGTGAAGGTGATCACCAGCAAGCGCACCGGCAAGCCGAAGAAGTACAAGCTGCCGAAGAAGTGTCCGGTCTGTAAGTCGGAAGTCGTTCGGCTCGAAGACGAGGCCGCGCATCGCTGCCAGAATATTAATTGTCCGGCGCAGGTGAAAGAAAGCATTCGTCACTTTGCCTCGAAGCTGGCGATGAATATCGACGGACTCGGCGAGAAGCTCATCGAGCAGATGGTTGATGTTGGCTTGATCAAAAGCTACGGTGATTTGTATTTTCTTAAAAAAGAAAAGCTCGCCGAGCTGGAACGCATGGCGGAGAAGTCGGCGCAGAATATCATCGATGCCATCGACAAAAGCCGCGAAGTAGATTTCGCGCGCTTTCTTTATGCGCTCGGCATTCGACACGTGGGCGAACACATGGCGCGGCTGTTGGCGCGAAAGCTTGGCAGTCTTGACAAGCTGATCAAAGCCGACGAAGAGAAATTGATGGAGATTCACGAAGTCGGCCCGCAGGTGGCGCAGAGCATCGCGCGCTTTTTTGGCGAAAAGAAAAACTTGCAGGCAATCGAACGCCTCAAAAAAGGCGGCGTTAAAATTCGCGAGGCCGCCAAAGTCATGGCCGACCAGCGTTTTGCCGGCAAGTCCTTCGTGTTCACCGGCGCGCTGGAAAAATTCTCCCGTGACGAAGCCGAAGCCATGGTTGATGCGCGCGGCGGCCGCGCCTCCGGCTCGGTCAGCAAGAAAACGGATTATGTCATTGCCGGCCCCGGCGCCGGCTCGAAGCTGGCGAAAGCGAAAGAGCTTGGCGTTGAGGTGATTTCGGAAGATGAGTTTTTGAAGATGGTAAAGTAGGAGCATTGCGCTATCCAGACTTGGCTACGGAGGGGTGATGAATATCCACGACACGGGGTATAAACTGCTCTTTGCCAACAAAGGCATCTTTCGCCAGTTGCTCGAAACCTTTGTGGCTGAGGAGTGGGTGAAGGATTTGGACTTTGACACGTGTGAGCGTTTGGACAAAAGTTTCGTCTCCGAGCATTACAAAGAAACCGAAGGCGATCTGATTTATAAAATCAAGCTGAGGGAAAAAGAGGTATTCATCATTATCCTGATGGAATTTCAATCCACGGCCGAATGGTTCATGGGGCTGCGCATTTTGAATTACATCAGCAACTTTTGGATGAACTATGTTCATGCGAATCCGCAGGCAAGGAAACTGCCAGCGGTCTTTCCGATACTTCTGTACAATGGCAATGAAAAGTGGACTGCTCCAACAAATCTTGCGAATCTGATCGAAGGCAACGAATACTTGGGCAAGTTTGCTTTGAATTTTGAATACTTCAAGATCGCGGAAAATGAGTACAGCATTGAAAGGTTGTTGAAAATCAGGAACGTAGTTTCTACTTTGTTCTTGGCCGAGGCGCATTATGATCCGGAGTTGTTGAAAGAAGAGTTGTTGCGAGTATATGAGAAGGAAGAAGACAAAGTTGCAATCTCAGTGTTTTTGAATTGGTTCTTCCAATTGAAAGAACATGGCAGAATACCCGCCGCAGATTATGCCGCTTTGGAACGCGTGTACAAAGGCAAAGAGGAGGTACAAGCGATGTTGATCACGTCCTTGCAAAAAGAGAAAAAAGAACTCGAGCGCAAGTACAGGCAGGAGTTCGAAAGCAATCTCAAAGAAAAGCTAAAGAACGAACTCAAGAAGGAGTTCGAAAGCAACTATGAAAAAGCCAAATTCGAAGACCAAATGAATGCGGCGAAAAGGATGCTCTCAAATGGTTTTGAGGTGTCTTTGATCGCTGAAATCACTGGGTTAGCCGAAGAGAAGATTCTCGCGCTGAAAGCACGCGGTGAGAAAGATTAACCCACGAACTTTATCGCCTCAAGTAAGTTCGCCGGTAAGACACTCGTAGTTACTCGCGCGCTGGAAAAATTCACACGCGACGAAGCCGAAGCCATGGTCGATGCGCGCGGCGGACGCGCCTCCGGTTCGGTCAGTAAAAAAACGGATTATGTTATTGCCGGCCCAGGCGCCGGTTCGAAACTGGCGAAAGCGAAAGAACTTGGTGTCGAGGTGATTACGGAAGATGAGTTTTTGAAGATGACAAAGTAAAGGCTTTACACCATATCCTTAAATATTATCACGACTATTTGGTGCCGGAAGACACCTTTATGACAGCAGTTATAGATAAAGCAAGAAGCATCTTTCAAAACATCTGGCTTGATTAAGCTTGAAAATGATTACTTTTGGTGATTTCGCAGCAATAGTATCAATTATTGTTTCAGTATTTCAACTCCTGCCCGCAGTTTGGCGTGGCTATAACCAATGGTTAGCTTCGAAACTAAAGCGGATTCAATTAGCGCTATCCATTCTGGCTGAACGGTCAATTTTGTCATTTGCTGCAGAGCGATTCGTACGAACCTACGTGCGATATTTTCAGAATTTTGTACCTTTTTCTTTTCGTTATTTTTTGATTCATGTTTTAGTTTCAATTCTTATTTTTTTCATGGCTGGATTGAATTATCGGGATTTTGGTATCTTGTTACTATATGTCTTAGTTTTATCTAATGGTCTTTTCGTCAATTATTCACTTTGGTTCAGTTTTAGCATGGTAACCTCCATCCTCTTTTTGGAAATCCGGACAATTAGGTTATTTCAAGTGGTCATGACCAATTTTCTACTATCGCTGTGTTTGGCGTTCGTATTAATCTCCTGTTTGACTGTACCATTAGACAAAAATTACCTTATTAAAACTATAATCCCGATGACAACCGTCTTCCTAATAAGTCAAAGTATTTCTTTAAAGAAGAGAATGTCTCAATTAAGAACCAATAGTAACTTGATAGTGCCAGATGAAAAAGAATTTGAAAAATTACCTCAAGACGTTTTGGCTAATGTATTTAATTTTTCTCTATTTCTCATGTTCTGGATATGCAGTTTAGCAGCTATTCTTATATTAGCAACTAAAGACAAAATCTCTATAATTGAAATTCTCGATTATCCTAATAATCTGTTCACAAATTGGATAGTTTTTAGTAGCTTTTCGCCTTTGCTTTTTTGGACTATATTGTCTATTAGCTTACTTATTGCAAAACTTTTGAATAATCCTATTTTGCGAATCATAACTTTCAATCTGCAATTTACAAGGTGGCTCAAAAAACATTTACCCGTAACATGGCTACTTTTGATATCCTCAATAACTATTTTCTTATTCCAAATTTGGAAAAAATGCTTGAATCCGAATTGAATTAAGAAGGTATTTTGATATAACTGGAGCACGCGTTCTATATGCGGGTCGTATGGCTTTTATGCCTAGAATTTTCAAAAGTTTGGTGAGTTCTGATGTCTGTACCCGAAAACCGTGCCATAGAATCAGGTGGCTATAATGAAATACAGTGTTGTACGTAGTATTGAACCGAATCTCATTTTCAGGAGGAGAACATGTCCCGTGACAACGGTGGTGGAGATTTTTTCAAAGGATTTTTGGTGGGTGGCGCGATTGGCGCGATCATCGCATTGCTTTATGCGCCGAAGAGCGGCAAGGAAACCCGCGAAGACCTTCGCCGCGGCGCCGGTGAATTGTATGACGACGTCAGCGAGAAGGCCCGGGAGTTTCGCGACAAGGCCGATGAGGTGATGGCCGAGGCCCGCCGCCAGGCCGAGGCGTTGCGCGCGCAGGCTGAGGCAAAAGTCGCCGAAGCCCGCGCCAAAGCTGAACAAATCATTTCCGAAGGCAAAACGAAATTGCGCGACGCGGTGGACGAAGGCAAAAAAGCCATGGCCGATGAAAAGGGCCGCATCAAAGGCGCCATCGACGCCGGCGTGAAGGCTTACCGCGAAGAGACTGGCGGCAAAAAATCGGCTTAACGCCGCGAGGACAGGATGGACACAGTCATGACGTTTAGCGTTGCGGTGATCGCGCTGTGCATGGTGGTCATCATGGTGGCGGCGGCAGCGGCGCTCTGGCGGGTTCGCCGCGCGGCGACGAAGGCAGAAGAATTGCTGGAAGCCGTCAAGCTGCAAATCGCGCCGGTGATTCACGACGTGACGCTGATCAGCGCCGACATGCGCAAGATCGCGCAGCGAGTTGAAAGCGCCTCCGAAAAAATCGAGGATAGCGCACATGCGTTGCTCGACGCTGCTCAGGACGTAAAAGATTTTGAAACGCGTTTGCGCGAGCGCATCGAAGAGCCGATCGTCGAAATCACCTCGTTCATTTCCGGCATGCTGCGCGGCGCGCAAGTTTTTTGGCGAACGTTCTGGAGAAGGTGAAATTTTTTAACCGCGAAGACGCTAAGAACGCGAAGCAAAGAAGCTTATTTTTTTCTTTGCGAGCTTCGCGCCTTTGCGGTTCGATTTTTTGTTTAATTACAAATAAAGCAACACGGACGAACAACAAAGGATAAGGCTTATACCATGGACAAACGCGAGCTCGACCGGCGTCTGCACATCCTGCGCACACTGGCGCGGCAGGCCGGCGACATCATCATGAACTACTACAAAACCTCCGTGGAAGTGGAAATGAAGGCGCCGGGCGATCCGGTCACCGCGGCGGACAAAGCGGCGAATGAAATGATCGTCGATCATTTGCACAAAACTTTCCCCGGTGAGCCGGTGTTGGCGGAAGAATCGACCGACGACCTGACGCGGCTCGGCAGCAATATCGTCTGGATGGTCGATCCGCTCGACGGCACCAAAGAATTCATCAGTCGCAACGGCGAGTTTTCTTCGATGATCGGTATGATCGAGGACGGCAAGCCGGTGTTGGGCGCGGTAATGCAGCCTTCTGCTTCGCGGCTGTACAGCGGCGCAGTCGGCCTCGGCGCGTGGATGTCGGAGAACGGCCATGACCGCGCGATGCGCGTTTCGACGATTGAAAATTTTGCCGACATGCGCATCGTCGCCAGCCGCTCGCATTTCGAGCCGAGCGTCGATCGTTTGCGCCAACGCCTCGGCATCGACAAGCTGATTCGCTCCGGCAGCGTCGGATTGAAATGCGGCCTCATCGCCCGCGGCGATTGCGAGGTTTACGTGCACCCATCCTCTTACGCCAAGCTCTGGGACAGTTGCGCCCCGGCGGCCGTGTTGATGGCGGCCGGCGGCACGATGACGGACATTCATGGCGAGCCGATCCTCTATTCATCCAAAGAGTTGCGTCTCTGCAAGGGATTGGTGGCCAGCAATGGCCGCGTGCATGATCGTCTTATTGAAATGATCGCGGCGGAAAAAGTAGAGGTCAAATAATCTGCGAGCTTCATACAGGGACGGATGAGTTAATCAAGAAATGGAAACAGTAGATGCCCGGAGTGCAAGGCGTTTGTCAAGGGCTCCGATTTATTGCGTAGCGGCAGCTCTGAGTGTTCTTTTTTTTGCAGGGCCGAACTTTGGGCAAAACGAACCGGAAACCAAAGAAAAAAACACTCCGCAGGCCGATTCCACCGCCAAGCAGTCGGCAATCGAGCAATCGGTGCGGCGGTTTGCCTTGCAACTTGAAAACGAGATTTCCTTTCTACTGCCCGAAGGCGAGTTCAACATTGCTTTTGAAAAGCGCTTCGGGTATTTTCTCACGCAGAGCCGTTCGCATTATAATTTCGTGCGCGGCGAGTTGGGCTTTTCTTTGCGCAACATCTACACGCGCTATCGAATCGTGCCGCAGCTTCAGGTTTATGATAAGCTGAAATTCGTGCCGATCTTCGGCGCCGGGCGATTATGGCGCCGCGAGCAAGGGATAAAAGTTGGTGGCCTCTTTTTCACGGGCGTGCCGCTCGCTACGATTACGAGTTATAATTATGAACGATTTTCATTCCCGTCGAGCGTCAACGTTCAAACCCTTGAAGCGCAATCCGTCCATTCGATATCACAAGGCTTTAGCGGCAAAGTCGATACCGTCGATGTGCTCGGCTTGAAAAGTCACGGCATTTTCGAGCTTGAAGTTGCCAAGTCGTTGTCTTTTGGCACGAAGGATTTTGATTACTGGCAGCTCCGCCTTTCAACCCAGGGGGCTTTGGATCGCGGCATCGTTTCCTTGCGCGGTAGATTTCGGCTGATCTCGCTTCTTGGCGGCGTCAGCGCGCCGCCGCAGTTTCTCGGTGGCCGCAACGAGTTGTCCGGTTTCGACAACAATGAATTCTCCGGCGTCAGTTTGTTCTACGGATCTCTGCTCAACAACCTTCGCCTCAAAAAAAAGCCGGTGCCGCTGCTCTTCAAACTCTCTGCCTCCGAAATCAGTTTTTCATCTCAAGTTGAAGTGGGACAAGTAGGAAGCGGTCGCGACCTGCTGAGGCGACACAAGTATCATGCGTCGCTGGGCGCCGGCTTCAACTTCTTTGCCGCGTACAGGCAGGCGCTCGCTTTCGAGATGTTTTTCTATTGGTATCACGGCCTCGAATCGAATCGCGAATCGCGTTATTATGTCGGAATAAAATTTTGAGGCGTTCATGCTCCCCGTGCGCTGGCAAACGGAAATTTATGTTCGCACCTATGAGTTGGATTTTTACGGCGTGGTGAACAACGCCGTTTACCTGCATTATTTAGAAGAAGCCCGCCTTGATTTTTTACGCCAACTGGGCGTCAACTTCTTTAAGATGGTTGATGAAGGCATCGTACCGGTGGTGGCGCGCGCTTTGGTTGAATACAAAATTCCCATCCGTGGCGGCGATATTATCATCGTCAAAGGCGAAGTCGTCAAGCTTGGCGGCAGCAGCATGGAGATGCGTTACGTGTTGACTTCGAAGGTCAGCGGCAGGGACATGGCGACGGGAGGAACTCTTTTGGTTTTTATTAATAGCCAGGGCCGGCCAACGCGAATTCCTGAATCGTTTCGTTCCGCGTTGGCGGTGTTTGCTCCTTGATGCTCCAATAACACATCGCGGCTTTTGATTAATCCCGAGCATAGAATGATGTCATTCCGGCGTCCCAACTGGTTGCATTGGAGCAGGCTGATCATATTTGTCGCATCTATTATCATCTGCAAAAGCGTTGCTGCACAAGACGATCATGAAGTGGCAAGTTTCAAGCTCTATGGTGTCAAACAAATTTCTGAAAGCAGCCTGCGCGAGGTTTTAGCTACCAAAGCACGCCCCTGGTCGCATCGTTTTTTATTTTGGAAAGATGATCCGTTGTTCGACAGATTGGAGTTTGAGCGCGATCTTTTGCGCATCAAAAAGTTTTATGAATTAGAAGGCTTTCTCGACGCGCGCGTTGATTCGCATCGCGTGATTGTCGATGAACGAAAAAAAGGAATCAAGCTGAAAGTCTATGTGAGCGAAGGACCGCCGCTTTTGCTTCGAGAAGTCGTGCTGCGCGATCTCGAAGGCGCCATTCCTGATGAACGGTCATGGCGCATACTTCCGAGAAGATTGTCCATGAAAAGCGGCCGCCGCTGGCGCGACGCTGCAATGAAAGAAGACGCGAATCTCATTGCCACCACCTTAGCCGTTGCCTCTTTCCCTTATGCCGAAACCAACTCTTCAACCCAGATCGATTCGGTTGCGCATGTTGCTGATGTGTATTTTGATGTGAGACCCGGGCCGTTTTGCAGGTTCGGTTCCATAAAAATCGACGGCTTGAAAGAAGTGCCGGAAAAAGTCGTGATGCGGGAATTGAATATATCGCCGGGGACGCGGTATAATCAATCTCTGCTCTCCGATGGGCAGCAACAAATCTATCGTCTCGAGCTTTTTCAGTACGTGGCGGTGCGCGCCACGGATTTCCAAAGCCGCGCCGTCGAAATTCCGGTGGAAGTGAGAGTGCGGGAGGCGCCGCACAACACCGTGAAAGTCGGCGTCGGCTATGGCACGGAAGATGAGATTCGCACGAGCATCGATTGGCGGCGGCGAAATTTTCTCGGAGGAGGCCGGCGCCTGGAGTCGAAAATAAAACACTCCAAAATCGAGCCGATTTTGCTGGAGATGAAATTGATCCAGCCGCATTTTTTCGATCGGCGCAACATCGCCGTTTTCAATCCGTTTTTCGTGCGCGAAGATGAAATAAATTTCAACATCAATCGCCTCGGCGCAAACGTTTCCGTGCAGCGCCGGTTCGGCACGTTTACCGACGGCTTCTTGAACTATCGCTTTGAGACCGATCGCATCGATGCAGATAGCGTGCTCGGTATCGAAGAGCAGAGCGCTGCCAACGATCTGACGCGCAACAAATCCATCGGCACGTTTGGAATGGTGCGCAACGACAGCCGACCGTTGTTCAATCCCGCGCGCGGCGGCGTCAACTCGATAACCGTGGAATATTCCGGCAACGCGTTTGGCAGCAAGTTTCCATACTGGAAAGTGATTGTAGAGCGGCGTGGCTACGTGCGGCTCGCCCGAGGCTGGGTGTTTGCCTATCGCGGCAAGGCCGGCAGCATGGCGCCGGTGGGCGAGCAAGAGGTGACGCCTATCGAAGAGAGGTTTTATGCCGGAGGCAGCGCCTCAGTGCGCGGCTGGCAAAGGTTTCGACTCGGCCCGCTGAGTGGCCTCGATACGCCGCTTGGCGGCAATAGCTTGCTCGAAGCCTCGACAGAGCTGCGTTTTCCGATCTATAACATTTTCAGCGGCGCAGCGTTCATCGACGCCGGCAACGTGTGGAGCAGCGCCAATACTTTTATCTTTAATGAACTGCATTACGCCGCCGGGGTCGGTCTGCGCTTCGCAACGCCCTTCGGTCCGGTTCGATTTGATATTGCAGGAAAGGTGAACAAGCAACCGGGCGATAAGAATACTTTCGAATTTCATCTTAGCGTGGGGCAGTCTTTTTAGTGAACTCAGCTTTGAGCCTACTCGATGCGGCGAAGAATTTTCAAATTTTTGTTTTATTTTCTTAGCGCTTTAGCGCTTTCAATTTTGATTGCCGGCGGCATCAGTCAGACGCGCGCATTCAAAAACTGGCTGCGTGATAGACTCATCAGCATCAGCCGCGATTCATTGAATGGTGAATTGCACATCGGCGTGATCGGCGGCAATCTGTTGACGCGATTTACCGTTGACGAGATTTTTATTCTTCAAAATGAAGATACGGTTGTTTTTGTGCCGCGCTTGGAAGTTGCGCTGCAACCTTTGCCGTTACTCAGACGCGAGCTTCATTTGTCAACGGTTGCATTGCAGACTCCTCGAATTTTCATAAAGCAACAGGAAGACGGTTCTTTGAATATTTCACATCTGATGCGCGAGAAGAACGGCGAGTCTTCGGCAGCTTTGAAGATTTATCTTGGAAAATTTTCGCTCGACAAAGCCAGTATTGAATACATCAGCCTTGATACGTTACGGCAAGTACTTCCCCGCGTCATAGAAATCCGCCGCGCAGAAGTACATGGCTCGTTTGTCGATGATCGATTTGCTCTGAATGTCGATAATCTTGAGCTCGAAACGTTCCTGCCGGGTCTTGAAGTGAAATCGATGACAGCAGAAATCGACGCGTCTGGCGATAGCTTGCGTCTGAGCGATTTCAAGATGACGACGGCCAATTCAAAAATACGCGGTGACGTTGCCGTGCAGAGTTTGAAAAACGCGGACTTTCAAATCGATGTGGAAATCGCGCCTTTGCTTCTCGACGAGTTGCATCCATTTGTACCGGATTTGAAAGCAAGCGGGGCAATGACTGGCCGGTTCAATATTATAAGATCGCTCGGCGCGCTGCGAATGGAGGCGGAAATCGAATACCGAGAGCCGGCCTCGACAGGCTCGGCCACCACGGCCAATTTGCTTGCGACGCTCGATGAGGTTGATTCCACATATTCAGTCGAAGGCGTGGTCCGGCGGCTTGATCTCGCCACGCTTGGAATTGATTCAACGAATCACTCTTCAATCAATGCGCGATTCACTGCCGAGGGCAGACGGTTTGAGCGGTCGCGCGCCGAAGCGCATGCAGTCGTTTGGCTCGACACCTCGCGTGTTGCAGGATTTCATCTTCCGAGATTCGAGATGGAAGCTCGGCTCGATAACGGGCGACTAAAAACCGAAGCAGATTATTTCTCGCCGCTTGGCACGGCGGCCGCAGATTTGAATATCGAAGATTTTTTTGGCGAACCGACTTATCGTTTTTCCGTCACGCTTAACAAGTTCGATCTCGTGAAGTTTTATGAAAGCGTGACGTATACCACGTCTCCGAAAGCCGGAGCAAAAAACAAAGAAATACAACCGGTGCTTCACACCCAACTCTCGTTAAATTGTACTGGCGCAGGACGCTCTTTTGACCCGAAGAAGGTTGAACTGTCGGCGCGGCTCGATGCAATCGCCAGCGAGATCGGCATTGCGAGCATCGATACTTTGACCGCTCTCGTGCGCGTGCTGGATCAGCATGTTTACATCGACTCACTGTTCTGGCGCGGACCCACTGCGGATTTTTCTGCCGCTGGTAAACTAAGTTTTGCTCTCGATACTGATTTGCGATTCCGCGGCCAGCTTGATGATCTTGAATTGATCCGCCGGCTTGTTGAGGCAGACAGCTTGCGCGCCGATGGATGGTTTGCGGGAACGATGAGTGGAACTCCCGATTCCCTCGATCTCCAGGCAGATTTTTTTTTGCAAGACGTGGTTTGGAATAATGCCAGCATGAAGATCGTGAACGGGCATGTGAATTATCTCGGCACGCTTAAGGGCGGCGAAATGACGGCTGATGCCGGAGACTTGTTGCTGGGCGTCGTGCCGCTGGATACGGCAACGGCGAAGATGCAATACGATTTCGACCGGGTGGACTTTCGAGCGAATTTTTCCCGCGGCGAAGATGCCAGCGGAGAGGTGGACGGCCGATACACTTTCGGGGACACGGCGCGAATAGACATCGAAAGCGCCGGTCTTTTTTTCATCGGCCAGCAATGGAAGAACTCCGATGCGCCGATGTGGATCGAGATCGGTGAGGAAGTTTATCACCTGCACAACGTCATTTTGCAATCGGGTGATCAACGCGTGTGGGCGGAAGGCCGGCTCGATTATCTCGGCGAGGAAGACTTGCAAATCGGCGCGGAGAATCTGAATATTTCAAACATTTCAACGTTTATGGGACGTGGAGAGGATTTTTCCGGCGTGTTGAACGCCTCAACGAAATTTTTGGGGTCGGCAGCGTCTCCATTGTTGCGCGGCGAATTCGATATTCGCGATGGGCGCCTTTCGGAATTTCGTTTCCCTACGGCGCACGGCAGCATGGGTTATGCAGACAATAAATTTTTTTGGGATGTCGAGCTTCGCCAAAATGATGACCATGCGTTGATCGGCGAAGGCTTTCTGCCGATGAATCTCGCGCTCGATAATCATGACGATGTTCTGATTCTTGACAAACCGATGCGAGTGCAATTCAATACGAACGGCCTCGAAGTGTCTTTCTTGCAGGCGCTTTTTCCGAAAATAACCAACCTGCAAGGGGCGCTGGCTTTCAATATTTACGCCGAGAATACGCTCTCGCGATTGCAGCCCGCGGGCTATGTGCGCATCATCAGCGCCGGTTTTGCGATTCCGTCTTACGGAATGCAGTATCGCGATATTCAGCTTTCGGCGATCGTCGATACCAGCTCAATCGAGTTGGAGAATTTTCAAATGATTTCGGGCGATGGGAAGTTTTCCGCGGATGGAAGCGCGCAATTCCGAATGGATGTGAACGGCATCACCCTGAGCGGCGTCACGGCTTCGGTTCGCGCCGACAACTTCATGGTCGTGCGCAATCGCGATGTGGACCTGCGCGTCAATGCGGATGTCAGAATGGGCGGCGCCGGCGGTCAGGTCGGCTTCGCCGGCGATTTGATCGTGATACGTTCCCGGTTTTTTCTGCCGGCGTTGCAGGCGACGACGGTGATGAAGATAGACGATAGACAGCTCGCGACTGATGCTTCGCAGAAGGTGAGCGCCACCGCCGCGCTCGATACTCTTTTCCATAAAATCTACGGCGAGTTGCGAGTGTTGATTCCGCGCAAGACCTGGCTGCGTGGGCCGGAGCTAAACGTCGAGATCGAAGGTGAGCTTGACCTGCTCGTTCACGAAGGTGAATTTCTTTTGTTTGGACCGATCACCGTGGTGCGCGGCACGTATGAATTGTACGGCAAAAAATTTACAATCGATCAAGGCGCGCTGACGTTTCAGGGCGCCAAAGACATGTTGCCGGAAATAAATTTCGACGCCTCGCGCGTATTTCGCAACACCGCCAGCGGCCTGAAGCAGGTGTTGAGCGTCAACATAACCGGCCGCTCCGATGCGCCGAAAATCGCTTTTAAGCTCGACGATCAGGCCATCGAGGATCAGGACGCCTTCGCCTATCTGCTCGTAGGAGTGAGCTTCGGAGAATTGACTCAAAGCCAAAAGTCCGATTTTTCCGGGCAGGCCGCAGCGAGCGGATTATTGAGCGGGCTGGTCTCCAAGCAAATCAACGATGCGTTGGCAAAGGGGCTGAATCTCGACGTCATCGAATTTCAGAGCGGAGAAAATCAACCTCTGAGGGAATCCCGAGTGCTCGTCGGCAAGTACATCACCAACGATCTTTTTCTGAGCTACAGTCGCGACTTCAGTTCGGCGGACGCGCAGAAAGTCTCGCTGGAATATGAAATTGCCAAATTTCTTTTTTTGCAGGCAGCCAAAAGCAACGAGAAGGACACCGGCTTCGATGTGATTTGGAAATGGGAATGGTAATGAACGGCAAAAAGAAAACTGCAAACGGCAAAATGCAAAGCGAATTTTATGTTTGTTGACTCAGCAAAAATTTTTGTCGAAGCCGGGCGCGGCGGCAGCGGGTGCATGAGCTTTCGCCGCGAGAAGTTCGTTCCCAAAGGCGGCCCCGACGGCGGCGACGGTGGCAACGGCGGCGACGTGATCTTCCGCGCCGATCGGCAAATGCGCACGCTCCTGGATTTCCAGTCGCACAAGCATTTTCGCGTACCGCGCGGACAGCACGGCTTGGGCGCGAACAAGCACGGCCGCTCCGGGAAATCTCTCACGGTGCGTTTGCCGGTTGGCACGTTGATCAAAGACGGCGAGACCGGAGAGATGCTTGCCGATCTCATGCAGGATGGAGAAGAAATCGTCATTGTGCGCGGCGGCCGCGGCGGCCGCGGCAATGCGCGGTTTGTTTCTTCGACGAATCAAGCGCCACGCGACTGGGAGCCGGGTGAGCTGGGCGAGTCGCGCTGGCTCGATCTCGAATTAAAACTTCTCGCGGAAGTCGGATTGGTTGGATTGCCCAACGCCGGCAAATCCACGCTGCTCTCGCGCATCACCGCGGCGCGACCGAAGATCGCGGACTATCCTTTCACGACGCTCGCACCGAATTTGGGCGTGGTCGAATACCGCGAGCATAATAGTTTCGTCGTCGCCGATATTCCCGGGTTGATCAAAGGCGCGCACGAGGGCAAGGGGCTGGGCATCGATTTTCTGCGCCACATCGATCGCACGAAAGTTTTAGTGATTCTCATCGAAGCGACTTCAGAAAATCCGGATGCAGATTACGAAACTCTTCTGGACGAAATGAGAAGCCACCAGCCGGGATTAATTGACAGACCGCGGGTGGTGGCTATCAGCAAGATTGATTTGCTTTCTGACAAAGCAATCAATGTGGAGAAATTCCTTGACCGCCTGGATGTTCCTTCCTGCTTGATTTCATCGGCGACGGGAGAAGGATTGCAAGTTTTGCTTGATATGCTCTGGAAAATGTTATCCATGCAAAAAAACAGCTCGCCATGAACCCGACAATAGAAATTGAACAAGCACAGATTTGAAGCTAAAAGCTTTTTCTGTGAGAGTTCCGCTTCTGTGGGCAGATTTTTTTTGCCGGTTGATTCAACAGCCGAATTTTCAATTTACTCTTCTTGAATTTTCTTTCTCGCACTTCATCTCTTCGTGATTTCGTTCATGATTTCTTGGGGAGATTATGGAGCAAAACGACCTGCTTTCGCTCTTGCGTTTGCTGATGGTGCCGGGCATAGGGCCGGCGCGCGTGCGAAATCTGATCGGCCACTTTCGCAGCGCTCAATCAGTTCTACAAGCCAGGACCCCGGCGCTTTGCCGCGTTGATGGGATCGACCAAGTTCTGGCTGAAGCGATTCAACAAGCGCCGCCGGAGGAGCATGCCGCTCAACAGCTTGCCATCCTCGAAAAACACCGTTCAAGTGTTATCACATTTTTGGGGAAAGATTTTCCCGCTGACTTAAAAACAATTTCTGATGCGCCGGTCACCCTATTCGTGAGGGGATCGCTTTTACCGGCGGACAAATTTTCAATTGCGATTGTGGGAACGCGCCAGCCGACAACTTATGGCACGATGGTCACGGAGAGGCTGGCTGCCGATCTCGTTTCAAGCCGGCTTACAATCGTCAGCGGCCTGGCGCGCGGGATTGATACAATCGCGCATCGTACTGCGCTCAAAGCTGGAGGAAGAACCATCGCTGTTTTAGGGTCGGGTCTTGATATGATCTATCCGGCGGAGAATCGACGGCTTGCCGATGAAATTGCCGATAGCGGGGCTGTGCTCACCGAGTATTTTTTCGGCACCAAGCCGGACGCCCCGAATTTTCCCCGGCGCAATCGCATCATCAGCGGCCTTTCGCTCGGAACGGTTGTCGTCGAAGCGGGAGAAAAAAGCGGCGCGCTCATCACCGCGACGATGGCCTTAGAACAAGGCAGAGAAGTGTTTGCGGTGCCGGGCAATATTTTCAGCCCCAAAAGCTCCGGCACACACCGGCTCATCCAGGAAGGCGCGCGATTGGTCGGTTCTGTTGATGATATTCTTTCCGAGCTGACGGCACAGCTCGATCTGTTTGGGAAAACAAATCGCTTGTCGCCGCCTTTGGCAAGCTTGACCGATACCGAGCAGCGCCTTTTTGATTTGCTGACACATGAGCCGCTGCACATAGACGCTCTGGCGCGACAGGCGAATCTTCCCAGCGCGCAGGTTCTCTCAACTTTGTTGCAATTGGAATTCAAGAACGGGGTGAAACAGCTTCCGGGGAAAATGTTTGTGCGGGTGTAGGTTGTGATTCGGGTGAGGAGAAAGTGTCGTTGTTGATAACACCCGGCTGTGCGGTTCGGGAGGCTGACGGTGTTTGATCGAAGATGGAGCGTTGAAGTCACCACCGAACGAAATTTATGCCACACCCCCGAATCCGCACCAGCCAATGTTAGACTATTAT
>Ga0247727_10004677_pt1 | contig 28790 bp, 50 predicted proteins | sample WisWelCaveWW1625_FD_202498 | JGI IMG/M metagenome (GOLD analysis project Ga0247727, IMG submission 202498) | Biofilm microbial communities from Wishing Well Cave, Virginia, United States - WW16-25 | ecosystem: Environmental > Aquatic > Deep subsurface > Groundwater > Cave microbial mat | place...
GGAAACTGTTAAAGCCATAAGGATTTGTCACCTATTTTGGATGCCTCAATGCAAAATAAAACGACTCATCAGTATTAGGCAGCCAACCATTTCTAAAATAATTCACAATCAAAGATGGGCGGATGTATGAAGTTGATTGATTCAATAAATACATACATTGGATCTGTTAAATGGCTAGCAACTATGAATAGATTTATGAATGATCCTGATAGAGGGCCATCACACGGTGTGACGCAAGGACTCTTCGCTGGCCTCTTACTCTTAGCCGCAACATTCCTTCCTATCTACATAGTCATAACGCTATGCGTCTTGAATCATTGCCGCATCCTATACCAAGAGCTTATTATTGAGGGATGGGCCAAGAAACCCAAAGAACCAGACTTTTATTTCGACACGTTTTTCAGGCCTGCGCAATCAGACGCACTCGTTGCCCTTGCTTATCTGCCACCATTTTGGTGGTTTCTGTGGTGCCCATTTATACTTTTGCTTGGGTATAAAACACATTCCGACAAACCTTTCTTAATCCAATGGATTTTCAAATGAAAAAGTTGATCCCAAATTGGGAGTTTTGGTTTGCTGTTATCGGCGGGATTTGTCTTAGCATAATATATATTTTTGATGTGAAATCCATGGTTATGGTACAATCGGAGCAGATAATACAAATACGATCAGACATCGCAGCGATTAAACAGCACCTAAAGGATCACGATGTCGTTTCTGTCTTCAATCCAGAAGTTCCTAAACAGCCTTTTTACCCCGGGGCCGATTGACTTGGTCAAGCTTAATTCTATGGACGACGATGTGGATTTTGAAAGATGTGTTGTTTTTGTTTTGGCGAGAGAGGGTGGGTATGTCAACGACAAGAACGACAGCGGAGGAGAGACCAAGTTTGGTATTAGCAAAAGATCTTTCCCGTCTGAAGACATTAAGAATCTCACCATCGAAAGAGCAAAAGAAATCTACAAACAAAAATATTGGAACGCCGCCGAATGCGATAAGCGGGAATGGCCGAGCAACTTGATTGTCTTTGACACATCTGTAAACATGGGCGTTTCTGCTGCGCTGAGACTAGCGACAGATCACCCAGATGATGTAGAATATTTAAACGCCAGGGTTGAGTTTTACAAAACATTGGCAAAGAAAAAGCCGAAGAACTTAAAGTTTTTGAAAGGTTGGCTTAATCGCATAGCCAGCCTTCGCAGAGAGGCTGGATTAATTTAATGGGTGATGATAAATTAAATTTTATTAGGCAATTGTTTAATAGCATTGGCGCTGGGGCTCTAGACAAAGCTAGTGGAAGAAGCAACCCAAATGCCGTCCTCTTTGGTCATGATAGTAGGGGGGGTATAACCAATATGACATGCCATACGTCCTGAAAGATATGGGGAGGGATGCGGCCTATCAAGCTGTGTTCAATCAGTTGTTTGGATCCCCAATTCCGATTGGCAACAAAGAGTTGTTATTCAACAGGCCGAACGAAGGAGGAATTGCTGCGCAGCTATCGAACGTCTTTAATGGCCTTGATGTTGGCGCTCAGGTTATCCCTGGCTACTACGGTATAAATTTTAATGGAATATTTTAAATAAGGAGAGAAGCATGAAAGACCTAATTAGTGCAGTTTTTGAGGTTCTCGCCAAGTTGTTTGACAAGATCCCTCTGCTTAATAAGCTGAAGGGTTATCGTTCCGTGCTAGGCTTTATAGGTTTGGCTGTGCTAGCAGTTCTCTCTGCCAAGGGGGTTGGCGACAGCTCTGTGCTTGAAGCTCTCAAGATGGGGTTTATGGGCTTTACAGGCATGTCTCTGCTAGCCTCTGGGCGTGATGAGTAAGTACGGCATCATAGCTTTAGCGACACTTATACCTGCATTAATTAGTTTACTCTACGCTTATTTGTATGGAAGGTGGAAGCAGAGGCAAAGAGATAGGGTTCTAAATATCCAGGATGCACTATATGCCACTAACATTGCTATAAAAAATAACGAAGAAAGGGCAAAGAAAGATGCATCTATCACATCTAATCTTCCTAATACTTGGCATAACGATACTGACGACATCAGTTTCCGCGTGCCAGGTGGCCCGACATCCAAAAGTAATAAGCCTCCCGGCTTATAATTGTGGGCCTGAAGTGCAGAGTATTTTAGATCTGTTTCATGATGGAGTTCTTTATAATTCTAGAAAGCTGGATCCAAAGACTTGGTATAAGGTAGTAAGTTGTCTTAACTCTCGCTAATGCAGGCTAGCGTTACATTCTTTCATCGTCACATACTTGATCATGGTTAAGTTATCGAATTCTGTTATAAAATGATTATCAACAATATCTTCAACTGTCTCAAGATTCCTATATTTTTCTACCAAACTATCATTATTAGTAATAAACAATACAACGCTTTCGCCTTTTTCGATTGCATTTTTTATTGATGAAAGTATTTCATCCATCATAAATAATGGTACTGGAGCTTGCGTTTGTATGCAACTCATTTAACATGCCCTAGCCACTTCTCGCCGTCAAAATACACACGGTTGCACGGCTCGCATATAATAGCCCGTACTGATTGATGATATCCTGGTGCCACACCGTCCCATTTATCCTCCAGCATTTTGTATCTGCTGTCGATAAGATCTCTTCCAGGCCTTGCCCATCTTTGCAATACAGGTGATCTGCAAGCACAGCAGTACTGAGTTAACTCACCTGCTTTCAAGCACGCTGTATTCATTTTTGCCTGCGCTACCATGGCTTTAAGAACTGCAGGATCTACGTCTTTGATTCCTCTTCCTTTTGCCATAATATCAATTCATTATAGGTTTATCTGTTTTAAGAACACCGATTACGTCATCAACACCGATGACACGAAGCTCTGGAAAGTTAATGAATGGACCACGCGGAGCTGTATAATCCATATGGGCAATGCGTGTGCCAATAGCTACCTTGCGCAACTTCGGGTGAGCTTGATGCGCTTCTTGCTTCTCTTCATCGGAGTCGAAGACATACATCTTGAGCACGCGACTTGATTCGGAAGTGTTGGTTTGCTTTGCTCTAACAGATTCAGGCTTAACAAGAAGGCTGATCTTTCCGTCCTTGGTTTGATACTGCTCCGGTGGTTTATCCATCTCGATGAGAAGAACCTCAGGTGACATGACCTCAAAGCTATCGATAGCTTCTTGTTTTGTTAATGCGCCTTCACTCATTTAACCTCCAGCTTAACAAGCTTCACTTCGTCCTTATCTGACATGATGTTCTTCGCCACCATGTAGCCGGTTGCTTCCATGAGACCACGCAGTACTTCTTTGAGAAGGATGCTTGTTGTTTTAAGATCAGTTATCTCAGCCTTGAGAGACTCGAGTGTTAGTTCTTCTGACATGTTTGTTATCCTCTAGTTACAGGTTGTTACTTGGCCGAAAGTGCAGCAAGTTGTCGACTTGCCTTTGATAATATAAGTGCGGCAAGCTGCGTTAGCAATATCTGCCACAAGTAATAATGTTAATAGTAATAGTGTCGCCTTCATACTGTCTCCTTTGTTATACGTTTAATTTCACGGTAAATATACCATGCGGCCTTACGTAAATCTTCAACTCCAGCCTTTCCTTCGTGCCTCCAGATATACTTCACAGCATTCCCAAGATTGAAGTTCATATGCTCTGTCACCTGAATACATTCAATACCAGATGGGTGGGATTTGTAGTGCAATGGATTTGTGACGGAGCTTGATATAGAATCTCCTGATACCCATGGTTTATAAGTAGTAACTTTGATACCATCGAACACAGGCTTTTGTTTTTTGGTTTTCATTTGATTGGCACCTTATACATCCCAGTCGCAGGGTCGATTGTGGCTGGCCAGCAGACAAATGAACTTCCTAACATTTCTTTTGCCTCAGCTTCATTCTCAAATGTTACATCAGATATATGGTAATCCCCAAAGTTGTTGTAGATAGCCGGAGCCTTGAGCTTGTATGGTTGTTCTGCATATTTATCATCAGCCATTTTGCTTAGGTGTTTTTTTATTTCATAGTTAATCTTACCAAGTTTATAAAGATCATCACTAAGCCCATCTAGTTTATCCTGCACCTCATCCTTAATAGGCTCTCCAGTAACTTCCTTTACGCATCTCTCGCAAACATATAGAACACGGCCATTAGCATCGCACCTTATAATTGGATTATCGTCGCATGTAGCAACAGAAGCTTGAGGCTCTGAAACGCCAGCATCGACCTCTTGTAGATCACCATAACTATTTCGCCGATAACCAGGCGGAGGTGGTGGCCAAGTACAATTTGGACAATCTTTATCAGGTACCTCCACCTCGATTTCGATTGAGTCTGGGAATCTAAAACTAACAGTACCATTATCACTCATTGTCGCAAGATAGGGATTGCTTGATGCAACATTAAAAATTTGTTCTCTCGTTATTTTAACTCTTTGTTTCATAATCATATAAATTATTTAAAAAAATGAGTTGATCTATTATATAGACACCAAAGCAGTGAATGCCTGCACACACAGCAAAACTCTTTGTCGTGCATAGAAACATAATAAGGTTTCCTAAAAATCGTCCGCCATAATTTTATGGGAAGTCCATTCATCTAACCTTCTTCATCTTAACAATCTTGCCGGTAGAACCGCATAGTGTGTAGCCTTTACTGTTAAAGACATGACCAACACCATCACCTACAATCTTCCCGCATGCTGGACATTTGAGTTTCATATTTCTTTAATCCAGTAATTCCCAAAACAAATATATTGCATCAATCGCCAGAAAAAGTTTGCCCCCTCGTCCTTTGTGTGGTTTCCACTTCAATCATACATCCTCTGGTGTACCTCCAAATAAATAACACGACCATTCTGAGTATTCTACTTGTTTCAAAACATGGTATTCTTTATCTTCGTGTACAATAATCACATCCTCCATTACGTAATGCGTTATAAAATAAATATAACTTCACAGTCAGGATATAAAGTCTCATCAGCAAGAAGAGTTATCGTTTCCATCTCTCTATCTTTCTCGAAAGCGAGGTTATTTTTATCCAAATAAGCACGAACCTTTTCATACGCCTTCGCCGAATCTTCTGCCACAGCGTAATATTCTTTAAAACAATAGCCTCTAAGATTTATTCTATATAACTTCATAAAATTAATCATGACACGGTTGGATCCATACCAAGCGCCTCACTGCCATACACATGCCTGAGATGCGGCTACTCCCAAGCCATCAGGGGGTGGCTGTAATAGCTAATATTTTATGTAGCCTTTCGTTCTCTTTTGTTAAATCCTCAATATAATCCAGTATCGCGGTGATATTGCTGCTGGCAGAAACAATGAAGTCTGCATCACGCTTCAAAGTAGCAGATCTCTCTGCAAACCTTTCAACATGGAATATGTCAGATGCTATAGTTGCACCTTTAAAATTTATGGCCCATGAGCCTTTAGTGACATCAGCCACTTTACTCCGCATCTCCGCGATTATTTGTTTGATGTCTTTGGCCATAAATTAATCTCCAGCTACAGCCAGCGAAAGGCTTGGATTCTCCCAAATATTGCCAATGATTTCTGCGTTCTAATTACATGGGTATAAACCAATCCCATCAGCGAATACGTAACACGAACTCTTCATGCTAACTTCACCTTGATGGATTCCCCACTTTAAAATATCTCCTTCGTAAATGTGAGTTCCGGCTTTGTCTCTCAGCCCAGTGAATTGCATGACATCCACATCATCGTAGCTAGGATCGTACTGCAAAGCGAATCCGTGGCTTCTGCATACCTTTGTTTTCCCATTATGAAAAACTGTAACATTATACAGCATTTTATTATTGACCTGGTCCAAAGCTCTGAATTTAAATTCTCTCATCACTCCTCCACCAGCTTGTACTTCTTACTGTTGATAATGATACCATCTGCCAGCATCTTTTGTTCGGTGGATTTTTTGATCTTGCGGGCAATAAAAAATTATCAAAACAACCTCTTTGATTTTTGACAACTAATCGCTCGTTTAACTTTTAATCAACACCAAAAAATTCACGCTGTTCCCAATCAGTAGCATCCAAGTTACTCACCTCGATTTCTTCCCCAGGCGTGAACTCGGGGGCGATGCCATAAATATCGCTGTCTTTTATACGAACCAAGTCGTTTTTAAACAGAACACGGCATGTATCATTGCCGTCATGTTCATCTATCTTAGCCATAACCAAAACCTCATCACCTACTTTGTATTTTTGTTCTGTCATCTCATAACCACAATCACACAAACTATTATCAGCGACCACATCAGCAGACAGATCATGAATAATTTTGCTGGGGTCATTCACATCCCTCGCTTTTTATTGCCTAACTCAATGATGCCAAGCTTATAAAGCAAGCTTTGCAGTGTGTCGTTGCCAAGCTCGCGCTTGCCGCTTAAGAACATGCTCATTGTGGGGCGCGATACGCCTACGAATTTCGCCAGGTATTCCTGGGTTATCTTCTGATCTTTCATCGCAGCCCGCATCGTCTTCAGTAATTTTATCGTGCTCATATTAGTTACCGTACAGTACCGTACGTCATCTGGTCAATATAAATATTAAAAATAATATGCTGACAGCAATACTCCCAAGCATCAACCTGCGCACGTATCTACCAAAGTCGTCGTCTAGCTGCCGCTTTATTTCCTGCCTGCTCTTAAGCATTACCGCTATCAGGTCGCGTCCTTTAATATCTCTATTCATAATACCTCACTATCGAAAAAGAATTGTTTAACATTTTCAATGCTTGTCGCGATGCAATGATCTCCTCCTGCCTCAACGATCTTCTCGCCTATCACTTCCTGTAGGCGGTTATAGCGCCGCATATCTTTATTATACTCAATACGCTTCACCTCAATACCTATAAACCTGCCTCTGTAGCAGCAGATAATGTCAGGGATACCTGCGGTAAAGCGGTCCTGCGCGCAGTAGTACCAGATGTCTGGACGCATCGTCTTTAGATAGTCAACGATCTCAGCTTTGACTTTGCCTTCAGGTGTCATGTCGGTTATTAAACTCCTTAAATAATTTTAATATAAGTTCTTCAACAATTGAAGATGCTGTTCTGTCTTCAACTAAACAAATGTGCGAAAGCTTGGCGCAGCATTCGTCTGTAAAATTAAGATTAACTTTTCTTTTCGACCCTGTAAGACTCATCTTTGTCTTGGCACTTTTGACATAATATTTGCTCATTTAAATCCTCCAAACATATCAGCGCCTTTAAAATTTCTTCGCATCTCATCTGGCATGGCCAACAAATTAAGTTTAATAACTTGCACACTGCCGCCACCAAGGCTCTCCCATCCAGACGAAATGAAGTAGTCTTGCTGTGTTAAGTGCTTTAATATCAAGTCAGCATTCACAGGGTTAGTAGTTCTATTGTATTGCCTATTCATTACATCGATGACACCGCTTAGCCACAGCCACACCTCTCTACCGTCACTGCTGAAACTATAATGATCCGCGTTTAAAATCTTCTGCCTAACACCGAATATAAATTCAGAAGCGAACTTACTAAGCTTGCTAGTCTTTGTCGTCTCCGCCTGTCCTGTCACAAGTCTTGCATTGATATACTCGCCAAGCTCAGCATCAGGCCCGAACATCTCATGCCACACCCCCTTGATCACAGCGTAGTTGAAGATGATGCGCGACTCTAACTCTGGGTTGAATTCAGCAAGATCTTTCTTGGCTATGCTGATCGCTGTCAAAATATTGTCTGCATGTTTGTCATAACCGTTACTTAAAAGCTTCCGCGTGTATCCACTCGCCTCAGGCAATGTCGCCTCTACCTCGTCGTAGCATTCCTTGCGGCGCTTCATCGGCATGTAGAACTGAAGACATCGACTCGACAAGCCTGCGTCACTGACGATCTCCTCACCTAGGATCGCAAGCGTTGCTCTAAGGTCGTACTGCTGGATACCACGCGCTGCCTTCACTCCTTTGATGGATGTCTGCCTGTTATACACACCGAGGAAGTACGGTATAAACTTCTTCATTTCCTGCACATCCCGCCAGTCGTCCACAACCATGGGCAAGTTGCTGTAGTACCCAAGCACCCGGCTAATCCCAACGATCGACGAGCTTGCCAGGTTGTGCATGTTGTCTGCCATGCCTATGAGGTTCAGCATCCAGCGCACGATCGTGGATTTGCCAGATCCCTTATCGCCGTAGAGAAAGAACAGCGGGAACATGTGAAACTTCTGCTGAATCACGTCGCAGAATAGCGTCGCAATAAACCAGGCCATCATCGCCTTGGCCATACCTGGCTCTTTGATGTCCACAGTGTCAGCTAGCTGGGTTGTGAACTTGTCGATGTCAAACGTGTCTTTGCTTAGACTTGGGACTGGGGTCTGGTCGCTCAGAGACGTCGGCTTGTAGCCGATCGCGTCGATCCAGAAGATGCCGTTGTCGTCAATGTCATACTGAACGCCGTTCTTAATTAGCACATTGTCAAAGATCCAGAAGTCGAACTCCTTCACGTACCCGCAGTTGTACACGATGTTGATGATGCCGCCCTCATCGTTATCAAAGATCCACTCCCACATGAGAGTAAGCTGCCGGTCGTCGCCGTAGTAGATGTAATTCCCGTGCCCCATCAACCACTGGCTAAAGTATTTCTTCGACGACATCTTGTCTGTCGGCATGTCGTATGGCTTTGACTCCTCGCCGTACTCGCCAATGATAACCATCTGCCGAAACACGTTAGAGCCATTACCATCATCGCCCTCGTAGCTATTCTTGATGCGGATGTGCCCGTTCATGAGCTTGATCTTCTCGGCTGGCTTGTCGTCCTTGGTCGGCTTGTTAATGTGGAAGCAGTTGTTCTCCACAAAGATCGGCGACTTGTTAAAGAACATCTTCTTGCGCCGCTCGATGTAGGACCTATGCAGCGGATCAACGCCAGCCTTATTTAAAAACATCTCGTTGGCCATAGCCTGATCCACCATCGCTGCAAACTCCGTTGCTGTGCGGCCCTGCGCTAGCGCTGTGTCGATGTCGATCTTGCCGTCCACCATCCACTCAGCTGGCAGCACCGCGATCTTGCAGTGGATGTTCATGTCGATAATCTTTTTACACATCACGTAAGCGTACAGTATCGTGTCGTAGCGCTTGCGCCAGTCTGACTTGTAATTGGAAAACGCTGGGTCGTTCTTGATCTCGTTGTCAAAGCAGATCACGAACTCGTCTGCTGGTATCGACGAGATCACAGACATGAAGTACTCAAGATGCTTGCCACTCATGCTCGCAATGCCAGGGATGCCGATCGAAGCAAAGCCGAAGCACTCAGCAGCAACAGCCTTGAACTCGCTCTCAGCTATGATGCATGACTTGTGTTTCTTGCGTGAGCTGTCGGTCCTGTATACTAGCGGCGGCTGATCCTTGAAACCCATCTTGTGGGGGCGCACCTTGACCACGTTGCCCTGCTCGTCGATGTATGGAATCAAGATGTTCGGTGTTGTAAGCTGTCCGTTGACATGCACATCAGCCCGGTATCGCGGATGCACGGTGTAGAGCTGCTCGTAAATCATGAGGTCTTGCCCGTGCCTCGACTCCAGCTCTCTTAACTTCGTCGTGATTCCATCATAGCAAGACTTGAAGTGGTACTTGGCGATAACATCATCAGTAAATCCTCTGGCATGAAGCTTGCCTCTGTCCTCGGCGAGAAGCGGAAGAGACAATACTAGTTCACTGAGTAGCGTCATTGCTTCGTCCTTGAAAAATTACGGTGGCGGCAGGCACTGGATAACAATCACGAAAACCAATGCTTTTCATTCGTGGAAATTATCCGCCACCGTGGTGTGGGTTGAACTTCTTCTAGTATTTAATGTCGTCCTTGGCCTCATCAACAACGTACGCCTTCGGCTCTTCCAGAGTTAACCTCCAGCCGACAGCATCGACACGGTCTTCATGACTAGCCTTAAACGGATAAATGAACTTCATAACGAAGTAAGTATTGACCCCGTTCTTTTCCTTGTCGATGCCAAGCCGAAACGCATCGTTGCCAGGAGACTTCAGTGCTGTGACAGCTGACTCCCACGCACCGTAGCTGGATGACTTGAACGTTAACTGCATTGGCTGCTTGTCCTTGATGCTATACACCATCACGTCGTAGGTCTTCTGGCACAGCGGCTTGATGTTCTTGCCGTTCTCTTTGCGCCAGTTGTCGTAGTGCGCAGAGTTATTCTTCTCATCGTGATACGGACACGCGTCGCACTTGCCACCGTGCATGTTGTTGATACGATCGTAGGATCGGCATACCATGCCATCATCGTTGGTCATGTAGATAGCTCCACGCTTGAACGCGATCGGGATGATGTCGATCGACTCACCGTAGTTGGTATTGGTAAGACTGTTGTGAAACGTCCCCTGCTTGAACGTGCGTGGGCCATCCGATGTCTCAATGCCATCCTGCACCACAGGGCTGTTGCTCTGCAGTAGTTGCAGTCTCGGGATCTTGATCATGTCGCTTGTGATCTCGTCGTTGATCAAACTTAAGCTTGATGTGACGAGGTTGCGCTCTTCTTTTTGTGTTGATAGTTCAGTACTCATAGTATTCTCCAAGTGTTATAGTGTTACGATTTAATGTGTAGCCACTCAAGATCACCAACATCAGTGGTCTCAAGTGCTGCACTTGCTTCGAGCGGATTAGACTCATAAGATTTTTGTTCTAGTTCTAATTTTTTAAGATCATCCTTATACTTCTGTAGCGCCTCTAAAGGATCGCTATCATCCATGCATACATATTCATTATGAGTGCCGCTACTTATTTCAAATTCAGTCGAAGTTTTAAAATCTTTTCTCTCAATTGTTATTACAAGTTTGCAGTCACCAGTAGTAACAGCCTCTATCTCTCTAAACATTTCTTTAATATTCACGCGTCCTCCTTCATGAGCCAAATCGACTCACCTTTACTGTACGTCGTCTGCACTATGAACGTGTCGACGGTGTTCTCACCACAGCACGAGCTGAGATTTCCGTCGTCGCTATCAACATCATCCGCTTCTTCCCCGCATCCAAGGCAGAACGTGTACGTGCCAGGTCTAAGATGATCTCTTACCTCGATGTCTTTCTTATCAGGCCACTTCTTCATGTAATACTCAACCTGAACCAAGCCGTGCTTGTCGATGTTGAGATGAATCGCGTAAACATTTTCTTTGTTTATGTTTTTCATGGCGACCTCACTTGCTTCGTATCGAGATCTTCTCGTCGATGTAGTAGCTAACACCTGCTTCACGCAGAGACAGCGCTTGCTCGTTGTCGTTCTCAACGATGCGCTTGAGTTCACTCGACAGCGTCTTCCAATGGATGCTTTCCTTGACAATGCCAGCTAGCCCGTGATCCTTGAACCACTGCATGGCCCTGAGTTGATCCTCGATCTGCGCCCGGTACGATGTCAGTACCGAGAAGCTGCCAAGGTTATTCTTGAACTTGTCTATGCCAAGCGCTTGCATGTGCTTCATCAATTCATCTGACACGCGGTGACGCTCGGCGCTTACCTCTTTCTCCTCACGTGCAATCTGATCAAGCCTGTCGTCAAGCTGCGACAGTAGCAAGGCAAGGTTGCCTAGCTTGTTGTGTATCTCTTCTTCACTTACTTCTTTGTGCTCGTTGATGAGCGCGGTTGATGTGTCTGACATTACAGATTCTCCTTTGAATGCTCTGGAACAATTTCCAGTCGCGGTTATATTAGAACAAAACTAAACCAGATCAAGTAAATTATTCACGCGCATGCTAGATAGTTGCGAGGCGAAATCTTTTTTATCACGCAGCGCGTTGATGACCGCTGTGTCGATCGTCTGAGATGCCACGATGTCAATGTAGTGACAGTTGTTTTTCTGCCCGATGCGGTGGATGCGATCCTCGCACTGAAGTCTATCGATGAGAGAGTACGAGTTACTATAGAACACCATGCGACTCGCAGCTGTTAAATTGTACCCAACCCCCATCGTCTGCACCTGGCCAACTAGCACGCGGATCTTGCCTGCCTGAAATAAATCTACCACTTCCTGCCGGTAATCCATCGGCACTGACCCATCAATATTACCGCACACCCAGTTGTTCTTGCTGCACATCTCTTTAACGTTGGCTATGTCCTGCGTGTACTTACACACCACGATGACAGGGTTGTGGTCCGCATCGATGAGATCCTCAAGCGCTGCCAGCTTCGGGTTCGGATCAGTCTTGCACAGCTGCGTGATGTGCCTCGTCTGGTCGTCGTCCTCGTGTATGATAAACCCCTGCGTGATCTGAGACAGCTTGCCCATGCGCGTAAGAATATTCTGCGCGATCACGTGCTCTGCCTTGGCATCGCCGCTCGCCGCCTTCAGCTCCACAACCATGCAGTTCTTCATCTCGTGGTACGCCTTGCGCAACTCGGGTGTTAACTCCACGTAAATAGTCTGGTACGACTTGTCAGGCAGGTCCAAGCAATCCGCCTTGCGTATCGTGTACGTGTACGGGTTGATGATGCTTTGAAGTTCTTCCAGATTCTTGTACCCGGTGATGCGTGACACACCACGCGGCGCGCCCTGCACCTGCATCATGTTACAGTAGCGGTTCTTGAACGCGTTGAAGGATGGACCAAGGATGCTTTCACTGATGATGCGAAACTGGCTGAAATAATCCTCTGCTCCTTGGCTGACAGGCGTGCCGGTCATGAGCAAGACGTGCGTGAAATTCTGCGCTGCCTTGGCCATGGCTTTCGACCGCTGAGAATTGCTAGCCTTCATTTTATGGCTCTCGTCACATATAACAACTGTCTTTTTCAGATTTACTATATCTTCTCTGATGCATGGTCGACCAGCCTTATCCTTAACAACAACCCACTCGTAATTAACGATGTGGATTCCAGCTTCTTTCAGTGCAGCTTTCCGCCTTGCCGGCGTGCCGCCCACCACGTGCGCTGTGATGCTAGTCGCGCCAGATATTTCTCTTTGCCAATTAATAATCAGTGAGGCAGGACATATCACAAGAACAGATTGCAGTGACACGCCGTGCTCTCTGCACCACATAATAGCAGCGATTGATTTTCCAATTCCCATGTCACCAATAAGCATAGCGCGCTTGTGCTGTTTACCCCAGTTAGCGAAGTCGTACTGGTGTTGATACGGTGTAATGCATAGTGCTGGCCACTGGTATGTGACCTGCTCTGTCGCGTGATGATGCGCTGCTTGCAGATCACCTGCGTTGCCTTGTCTTGCCGCCTCTAGTAGCGGCGCGTCGTCGTACCACTTGAGAAGACGCAGTAGTACCGCGTTGACCACGGTGCGCGGTGCAGTCCAGTGCATCCTGCCTGGATGCCAGCGCGCTCCGGTGAGGGAGCGGACCTGGCTGAGTAGCGTGTCGAAGGTGGCGCGGTCCGCATGGTTGATGTCGATGTGATAGGCGTCGATGAAGAACTCGACCCTGGCACAGCAATGCTGGTTAGGTGTTGCTTGTAGCATGTTATTCCAAATCTCCCGCATGCGGGTCGCCTAGCGTGTCAACACAGTGCCACTCGTACTCCCTAAGGATGCGATCATCTGTGGTAAATAGATCCGGCTTGAGAAGCTTCTTGCCGATGAGCCGGAAAGAGAAGAGACCCGCGCGTGGTACCGGCAACCCGTGCCATGCCTGTATACCTCTTGCATCCTCTTCGGTGATGATCGAATCCGTCTTCACGTGGAACGTTACCTCGTAGACCCGCGGCATCCCGCGTTGAATATAGACGTCTAACATCTCAGACCTCTCTTTTTATGGTTAAATAGTTTAAGCCAGCTTTTCTTTAATAAGCAATTGCTCTGCATCCATCTTTATCTCAGTATCCATCTTTATCTCAGTATCCATCTTTATCTCAGTGCCGCCAAGTTCAAGCGAGCCTATTTTCGCAGCGCCGTTTGTCTTCGACACATCCGACACATACTTGTGAAACTCAATCTCAACCTCGACAGATTTCAACGCTGTATTAGCCAGCATCGCAAGCGATCTTGCCCTTGCAGGATTCGAGTCGCCCTTTCTCAATGAGTCGATCTCATCAAACAGCACGTTCCTTAATCCGGCAGACGTTCTATTCATTTTTTCTTCGCTTTCCATGTTCCTTCATCCTTTCCATCTTTCCATTGATAGGTTATATAATATAGTAGCTAAAACAAACTCTTGCTTCCTCTCTCCAACGAGAGAGTCTAATCTAGTAAACTTAAATAACGAATGACCTCTGGCCAAAATAAAATATTTAAATAGCAAAGCATAACAATCTTCATGCCAAGATTTTTTAAAAACACATCCAATATAGTCATTGTAATTAATCTTCTTGCTACAAATGACGCAAAGCATGTTCTCAACAGCACAGCGCTTGCTCCACCTTTCTAATGTCGAACGCTTTTCTTGACACTCACATCTCACCACATATTTTTCCTTATCATAATGATCAACAACATCTATCCATTCATCATAGCTTTCATAAAATCTGTAGTTCATCATTTGAAGGCCCGAAGAACCAAACTTGTCACCATCTCCTCTGAATAAATGCGTTGTCATCAAAGCCTTATGGTATCCAATCTTCTCGCAGTATTTATCAACCAAACTCATCACCTTATCTGGGCACGTGTATTTATTCCTTGATATCCTTTTCAATAAATCTCTCAGCTTCGTTGGCGGAAGCTTACGTTTCCTATAACGGTAAACGTAAGGCATATCATCCGCCAACAATTAATTTGTTATGCACGATCGTCGCGAGCGATGACACAGCGTCAGAGCACGCGCGGATGCTCGCCTTGCAGTCGTCGACCTCCACGGCGAGAGCTTTGATCGCTGCGTTATTATGCCCTGTCCTCGCGTTGTGCGGTGTTGTCACTTGCCGCTTGTCCTTCACCGGGTACGGGCAGGCCTCGAGTAATTCTTGCACGGTGACATTACATGCTGTGGCAATCTTCTCTAGCGTTGCTTGTACTACCGGCTCGCCGTCGCTAATCTTGTGCCACGTGCCTGTCGATACCGGTGTAACCAAGCTCAACTGCAACGCGTGGTTCTTCACATGGTCCAATCCCAGTCTCGTTAGCACGTAACTTATTAATGCGTCGCCGTCTTTTGATTTCATGTCGTCGTTCCTTACTTAATTAAACTCATGTAACAATTCTCCGTTGCCCACTCAAGACAACAGTCAGTCGGGATCACACCACCATCTTCCATGCAGTTTTTTATGAATGTTGCTGGGAGATAGCGTTTCGCCGTGTGCGCGCTTATCTTCGCGTCAACCAGTGCCACCGGCCTCGGTTGTGCGCATGAGGTGATGAGCATGACTGTAATTCCAACCGCCACGCCGCAAGCAAAACTTATTAGCATTCTAGCCGTGCTTTTCTTGCGATGGTGTGCAGCGCCAAGCTTAAGCGCGTCTATCCTAGCCCATGCCGCCGATAATTCTGGAGGTATTAGTGTGCCCATTTTATAAATCCCCATTCACCATATTTTAATAACTTACTAGTCATGATTTTATATTTGCCTGAAACATCAACACACTTGCGTGTCTTGACTTCACTCGCGGCCTCTTTCAATATTCTTTTGACGTCATCGCATAGCTCTGTGTGCGTCGGTATGCGCCCCAACTTGTCCTGCAAAACTTCGGAAATCGTTTTCTTTTGTAATTTCATTTCTCATCCCCCCTTTTCTTTTAAAATATCATCAAAACATTTCTGGCAGACTATAAATCATTTTGCTTTAAACGTATCTGGGAATCCCATTTCAAAATAATTCTTCATAACATTGAAAGCATAATCATCCATATCACTGCTACGGACCCTGTTTTCTGGTAATGTTCCCTCACAGCAATTTTTACATGGCCAATGGTAGCTAATTCTAACACTGATCATTCCATCAGGTGTTTTCATACTTATTCCCCCTCTTTGCGTTGTTTAAGGTCATTAAGACTCAATATATCCATGAAGTTGTCGTCCGTGCGGCTGTAAGCTTGTAGCGCAGGCGAATTCTCGTGGTGCTCAAGCACTATACTGTATGGGACGTTACCTATGGCCTGAGTGAGAGTCAGTGGCGACGGGGTGTTGATGCGCTCAATCTTGGCGAATGCAAGAGTGAGCGTGACGCCGATTGCGACACCTGCAGCTAACCAGATAAGATTTTTGTGTTGTTGGCTTAACATTTTAAGCTACTCCTTTTGGCACCAGGACAATTCCTTGGTGTGCCTATCATAATTATTAATTTTGTTTGTGTCAATATGCTTATTTTTGCGGAAGTATATATTGTATGAGTGATATTAATGAGTTAGGTATGTGAAAATAAATAATAAAAAAGATTGTGAAATTAATAAGATTGTTTGCGTGACGCGGAAGTGCGCGGAATTTAATGGGAAACTTGGAATAAGAATTTAATAGTGGTTTTGTGCAAAATTGTTAATTTTGTTTTTCAAAATAGGTGGATTGTGGGTGGAAAAGAGGGGAAATTTTGCTTTTAAGATTTATTTTTAATTGGCACGAATATTGCAACCATAAGAGAGAGAGAGAGAGAGAGAAGATTTTACTTATTCATATATATATTATATGCTTATATCACTCTATTTTTTGATTTTTCGATATGTCGTACCCCCCTTTTGGAAGGTATATTACGTATAGCTTATATGATATAGACGTATATGTTATAGAGATGTTGATATAATGACGTAATAGGCTATGACGCGGTAAGTCATAAGTACCTCGTAAATTGCTATATATGTTTAGCCCCCCCACGGAACGTACGCACATGGTATTGTAATTACGAAATTGTGGTTAGTCTGCTATATTTATTTTCGTAATTCTTATCATCTTGTCAAATTGTCCGACTGTACATGACGTTATTTGCATTGGTTTTGACGACAAGTCGCTTTTTTTATAACGATTCGGGTATGTTGGCCTTACTGTTGTACTAACGACAATGACAAGAGCTATTACAATAACGACGTCATGTGCCACACTTTCCTAGTAACAGGGGGTGTAAAATCATTACAACAATGACTGGAAAGTGTTGCGGTTACACGCGATGCGGCGATTCTTTGTCACGTGCGCCACCTTACCGCGCCATGCCGGGGGCCGAGCCACAACCACCCACGACATACTGGATCGGGAACCACCCAATAGCGCACCACCTTCTCTCTTATAAGTATAACGACAGTAATCCTACCTCACATGCCATCCATTGCCATACATGACACAACACCCCTAGACAACGCAGCACATTCCTTATACACTGCTTACAATGGCATTACAGCCACTGAGCCAACCCAACTGTCACAATGTATGCCTTAGCAGGCGATCGTCGATTAAACGGCCATAATAGGGACTCTGATAGGGAGATCAAATACCATATGCCACCGATGTCACCGCATTTAGCGAGGAAGTTACAGACTGTGATGGTCCCTGACCGTGCCAGCCAGTTCCAACAGACCCCTAGCATCAGTCAGATAGAATTCGACGAGTCGATGAGGGAGTCTCGCAAGCGAGCGATCGACGCGATACTGCTTGAGCATCAGCAGGAGCAGTTAAAGCAGCAGCACGGGTATGCGCATTCCGTCGAGCTGCGCAAGATGTACGACGAGATGTGGCCGGAGCTGCTCCGCGCAGCCGCAGCAAGAGACACAGCGCGCATCATTGATCTCTTCTCACCACTCGCGACGCTGTCTGTTATGGATATTGCGATGAACGGGGAGAGCGAGAAGCACCGCATAGCGGCGCGCACTGAGATGTTTCATATGGCGCAGGGCAAGCCAGTGGCGCGAGCGATCAACCTGAACAAGAATATCGACGGCATTGATGAGAAGGAGTTGGACGCGCTACTGCGGTCTATGCTGCATGACAGGGAGTTGCCGCAGCAGCCCTCCTCATCCACGCTTGAGATTCCATCCTCATCAACTTCCTCCCCCACCACTAAGCTCGACTCATGATAGCGGACCTAACCAAGCTGAGCTACGCGGAGAAGCAGCGTGCGTATGAGCTACTCAAGCTTGAGGACAGCCTCAAGAAGAAGCGCCCCATCGACGGGTATGTGCCGCATGCGAAGCAGCTTGAGTTTCACAAATCCAACGCTCAAATTAGGCTGTTTGCGGGAAGTAATCGCTCGGGAAAATCGCATGCTGGCGTGTGTGAAGATGTATGGACAGCGCTAGGGATTCATCCGTACCGCGAGATCAAGGTGCCGAACAAGGGATGGATTTGTGCTACAGATTATCCGCACGGTATTGCTACGGTGATATTACCGAAGTTGATGTCGATGCTGCCAACGGACTGCATAGCGCGTACCATCAACAACTCGCAGGGGATACCGAGTATCATTCAGTTCAAGAATGGATCTGTTATAGAATTCAAGTCGTACGATCAGGATCAAATGAAATTCGAGTCTTCGGATTTCGACTGGATTCATCTTGATGAACCGTGCAAAGAAAGAGTTTACAACGCAGTAATGAGAGGCCTTACCGATCGCAACGGCAGGTTATGGATGACGATGACGCCGCTATCCGAGGCATGGCTGTTTACGAAGTTATGGATGCCAGGCATTACGCACACAAATCCGCTAATCGAGTGTTTCAAGATGTCGATCTACGACAACCCGTATCTCAGCAAAGAAGGCGTCGAGCAGTTCGCGGCAACGGTCAGCGACGACTACAAGCAAGCCCGCCTGTACGGCGAGTTCCAGCAACTACAGGGCCGGGTGTTTAAGAACTTCAACTACAAGACGCACGTGCTACATGGTTTCGTGCCACCACCGCAGTACGTGTGTTATATGGGTGTGGACCCGCACGTGTACGGGCGCAAGAATCAAGCGGCGCTGTGGTGTTGCATTACGCCAGATGACGACATCGTGTTCTTCGACGAGATCTGGAAGGACTACACGATCGAGACGCTGCGCGACAAGATTATCGAGCACGACTTCGTGATCGAGGATAATCGCCCCACGCCGCGCTACAACATCGCAGCCAGAGTCATCGACACGAGCATCAACATCCGCGAGGCGATGAACCATACGAACTTTAAGAACGTGATTGAGGCGACTGGCAAGTACGGCAAGCGTCTTTCCTTCAAGATGGCGCAGAAGAAGAATCTTTTAAATTCGGGGCTTGAATATATAAACGTGCTACTTGATAATACCCTCGCATCACCGCACCGCACCCCGCGCATTTTCGTCGACGACAAGTGCACCCGTCTGATTGAAGAGCTTGATCTTCATGGGTGGAAAAATAGTCAGACCGAGGATAAGGTCGAGAAAGAACTCAACACGTACAACGACATGATAAGTATCGTGCGTTATATATTATCTATGAATCCAGTAGCCGTCAAACACCACGTCCCGCTGAGACTACAGTCGCCTGCGTTAGCGGCCAGCGCACACACTTCACACACAAGTAATACAAATGTAATACAGCCATCTCGGTTTGGTTCCTACGCAGGTCCATCGACGATACGGTACGGAGGATTTTATGGGCGCTAATGGTTTTGGGCATCAACCTCCGCAACAAGGTATTCCACCTGGCTTGCCGCAGCAAGCTACATCACCGGCAATGCCGGAAATTGGTATGCCGCTACCTTTTCAACCAACGCAGCAAGCCATGCAAGACTACGACGACAATAAAGTTAAGGAGCCTGCTGAAGAAGATCTGCCTGTTAAGCGCGGCTATGACAAGAAGAAGATCTCAGCCATGCTTCTTGAGCGCATCCGTGTGATGAGCCAAGACCGTGACGAGTGGTTATCAAGGCAAGTAGAATTTCTATCGGGATGGAACGAGTATTTGTGCCCCACACGCGCAGGGCCTTGGGCTGGGGCGTCTGACCTCCACCTCCCAGTGACCATGGAGCATTGCCTGACATTACACGCACACCTGTTAGATGTGTTCTTTGGTATGCGCCCTTGGTTTTTTGCGCGCCCAAGAGAGAAGATGGACCGCGAGACAGTGGAGATGAAGGAAGTCTTTATGCACTGGGCGCTTACTAGCTATGTGAATTACAATGATGGTATTTTCCCGGTGATTGATGAGTGGTTGTGGGAAGTTATTACGACAGGCTTCGGCATTCTCAAGCTGCGCTGGGAGTGCCAGTACCGCATGAGTTTGGTAGTTGAAGATTGGCTCAACCCTGAGACAGGCGAGGTTCACAAGAGAGCTGAGAAGAAGCGTGTTAAGATATTTGAAGGACCGGTACTTGAGCTTTTGCGCAAAGAAGATGTCCTTATGCTTGGGGACTATAACGACATTGATCGCATGCCATGCTTTGCGCATCGCATCTGGCTATCTGAGTCTGATGTGAATCGTAGAGTTGAGGCTGGGCTGTACGACAAGGCAGCTGTGAAGCGCATCATTGCAGCAAGAGCTGCTAAGAAGGATCGCATCTCTAGTATTGATCAGAGTTCGCACGACTACCGAGATGAGCAGGATTTGAATGAAGGAGTTATTACTCGTGATAGTCATGCTAACGAGGAGTTGTTTGAGATATATGAGGCGAATCTCACATACGACCTAGATGATGACGGATTTTCTGAGGAAGTTATTCTTTGGGTTGAGGCGGAGACCGGCGAGATTGTAAGGGATACTGATTTAGACAAGGTGAGCACCACGGGTCGCCGCCCACTGTTCAAGGGTGATCTGTATAAGCGGCCGCACCGCGCGTACAGCATGGGGCTTCCGGAGCTTCTGTATCCGTACAACAAAGAGATCGATGCGATACATAACCAGAAGATCGACTTTGCTACTATAACAACGATTCCGTGGTTCCTCTACAATCCAGCATCAGGCATGAAGAATGAAGAGATGCGTATTGGTCCAGGAGTTGGTATTCCGGTTGATGATGTTAATAACTCGGTGCGCTTTCCGACGTTCCAGCAGTCTTCTGGTTTTCACAATCGCGAAGAAGATTCGCTTATGGAGATGGCAGGTAATATTTCTGGTGTGAGTGGCCCCATCGCTGGGCAGGCACCGGCATCTCTTGGCGCAGGCAGAACAGCTACTGGTATGTCGTCTCTGCTTCAGAGGCAGAATGTAAGAGTTGATGTGTTTGTGAAGCGTCTTCAGTATACGTTCGGGCGCATGCTGCAGGAGCTTGATGCGATGATGCAAGTGCGTCTTCCTGACGGGGTTATGTACCGTGTTCTTGGTTCTGATGGGTATCAGCTTCTCAAGGATGACGGCACACCTGTGATGAAGGAAATGAAGACGCGCTTTGAGCTGCGTGGTCAGGTTGATTACGAGATGTTGGCTAACTCGGCGTCTGCTAACAAAGAGCTTGAGTTCCAGAAGGCGATGCTGCGTGCACAGACGATGATTAATCCGCTTGATCTGCAGCTTGGATTGCAATCGCCTCGCACAGTTTATGAGCTGCGCAAGTCTGTGTTAAAGGCGCAAGGTGTAGTTGATCCTGATTTGTTTTTGGAGAAGCCGGACCGGTTGCAGAAGCCGCTTGAAGCAAGAGAAGAAGTTATGTCTTGTGTACAGGGCAAGCTGCCATTTATTGTGATGAACGATGATCACCCACACAAGATTGAAGTGCTGAAAGCTTTCATTGAGTCGCAGGAGTACGCGCAAGGAAAGCAGATTGGAAATATTGCAGCGAATGCGGACGCTATGTTTTTAGATGCAATTAGAAAGCATGAGCAATTTGATCAAGCAATGCAGGCGCAAGCAGCGCAAGGTAACGTGACAGGGCTTCAGATTAGCCCATCGATGTCAGCAAGAGTTGCAGGTCAGGTTGATCAGCAGACTCAGCAGCCTGTTGCTACAAGCGGAATGAATCAAGCGCCACCTCCGCCGCAAGGCGAGCGTCCGGAGATGCGTGGTAATAATGTCTCAGTGCCGCCAGTACAAGTCCAATAGAATATGAATCAGATACCAGAAAAGCCGCTTACTGAAGAGCAGAAAAACTTCTACATAAAGTACGGATCTCTAATTGCCGGACTTAAAGAGCATCCTGCTTATCAGGAGCTAGAGAAGTTAGACGCTAATATTATTGAAGACATGAAGACTGAAGCGACTTCAGTACATGTATCTTCTCCAGCTCTTGGAGATAGATTAATTTATATGAATGGAATGGTTGAAGGGCTGAGACGTCGCCGTGACTATTTGAAAAGTATTTTAGAGAATTGCCGCAAATTAAATAAAGGAGAATAATATGTCTGATGAGATCACTACAGAAACAAAACCAGAAGCTCGTCTTACTGATGAGACTATTAATAAGTTAGCAGCGTCTCTTGATGCGTTAAAGGATGTTGTAACACAGCCGCGTGAAGTAGCACCTACTGCAGTGCGTGCAGAGCCAGTAATAGATGCTATTGATTTTGATGATATGGATCTTGATAGTGAGCAGGCGGAGAAGCTTACTAAAAAGCTGCATGCGCGTGATGCCAATTTAAAGAGCGAGATAATTGAAGATATAACAGGAAGATATAAAGTGACAACAACTCGTAATAATGTGCTTTCTTCTGTGCTTAAAGATTATCCTGAGATGGGTGATAATAAATCTCAGTTGTGGCGTGAGGCTGATAAGGTGATGCGCGAACGCATGACCGTCGACAATACTTATAAGGATGGTATTTTTGCAGTGCAGGATTGCACTATAGAAGCAGCTCGCAGAATTAATTATAAGCCTAGATCAGCTGAGGATCGGCGTCTGTCAGGCCTTACTGGCGGATATACTGAGACAACTTCATCGCAACGCCCGCAGACGCCACAGATGCAGGCAGAAATTAGTACATATCAAATGAAAGTAGCGGAGCGTATGGGTGTTCCAAATGATGTATTTAGTAAAAATAAGTTTGAGCAAGATGCTAAGGGGGTTTATCGGAAAATATCTTGAGAATGCGACGCATTAATTTTACAGTTGACATAAATATATAAGGAGTAGAAAATGTCTGATATAAACGTTCCCTCCCAGCAGAGCAAATCAAATGGCGCTGCTGAAGAAAAACGGCCAACATCCTTCCACAGGCCAGACCTACTGAAGGTCTTAAATAAGAATCCTAGATACAAATACCGTTGGGTGAATTATAATAAAGTTCGTGATATGGGCGGTGTCCATCAAAACGGCTGGAGGATTCTAACCAACGCATCAAAGAGCGAAGTTGAGATTTTAAAAGAGCATGCGCTGGAAGGTGTGAAGATGGTTGACGGGGCAGTAAGGCGCTACGAGATGGTTTTAGCTTTCATGCCGATAGACGAGTGGAAAGAGTTGAGGGAGCGTAAAGATTTTGATCGGATTAATGCGAAGCAGTCGATAAGACGCAAGCAACATAACCGAGATATTGAGACTACAGATTTTGCATTAGAGTCTCGTAGAGACTAACTTAGGAGGAATATATGGCAGGTATTGTAGACGCACCGCGTGGGTTTATCCCTATCAAGAGTTTCAGTGGAGAGGTTGGCAGAGTAAATGCTTATACATTGGCGGCAGCTAACGCTCTGATTGGCAAGCATGATATGCTTAATCTTACAAACGCTGGTGTTGTGGATCGTGCTGCTGCATCGGACGTTCAAATTGTTGGCGTGGCTGCTGAATCGGCTGCCGCATCGGCAGGGACTGTTATTCGCTGTGTTGATACATTTGGAACTATATTTCTTGCGCAGATTTCTGCTAGCGGGATTGTTGCCACTGATTTGAATTTAAATGCTAATATTGTGGTTGCGGCTGCTGTGAATGGTATTTCGCAGATGGAAATTGATGATACTACAGAAGCAACCACTAATACACTTCCAGTTAAGCTTCTGCGTTTCCATAATCAGTCTGGCAATACTGTTGGTGCAAATGTAGCAGTTGAGTGCATTATTAATAATCATGTGCTTAGTGGCAACTTAGCTGGCGTATAAGTTTTATTCCTAGGAGGAAATTATGGTTTTGTTACGCAGTAATATGGGTGATATTTTCGGCACGACTCACCTACCATCTATTCATCACATTATCTTTAATGCTTATAATCAGAAGAAAGATTTTATTCCGATGATTTTTAATGTGACTAAATCAGATCGGGATATTGAACAAACTACGCAAATTGCAGGGTTTGATATTGCTACCACTGTTCTTGAGGGTGAATCGGTTACATACCAAGATCCTATCCAAGGGTTTGATAAGACATATACGATGGCAAAATATGGCAAAGGGTTTAAATGTTCACAAGAATTAATTGATGATGGCAAGGAATTGACTATCTCAAAACTTAGCCAGGCTCTTGGTAAAAGTATATATGAAGTTCGCCAGGTTGAAGCTGCTGATGAGTTTAATTCTGGGTTTTCTACAGCAACAGGCAATCCGAATGGTGAGGCATTGTTTTCGACAACTCATGCTCTTGTTCGTGGTGGCACAGAACAAAATCGTCTTTCAACTGATGCAGATCTTTCGATTACATCACTGCGCCAGGCATTGATTGATTTTCGTGATACGCGTGATGATGGTAATTTACGGACTAATTTAAAACCGACTAAGTTACTAACATCAGGAATTGGTACAGCAATGTATGATGCTTTTGAGATTTTAAAATCTTCAATGCGTTCAGATACATCTGCTAATGCAATTAATGCTTTTCAAATTGAAGGTCTTGAGCCGGTATATTGGGATTATTTAACTGATACTGATGCATGGTTTTTGTTGTGTGAGACTTCTGAAAATCAGATGTATTTCTTTGATCGTCTGGCCCCAGAAATGTCTTCTGATTATGACTTTGATGCAGGAGCTTATAAAGTTAAAATGTTGACTCGTTTTGCGCATGGCTGGTCTGATTGGCGCGGCGTATATGGCACAAACGGGGCTTAAAGAATTTAAAAGTTAGAGGGAGAAAAAGATGGCTTTTTATAATCCTGTAGGTTCTACCGGTTTAGTAACATCGAGCTTCCTTGCTTCACAAGGAATATTCCCAAGTCCTGGTGCGCAAGTTTTGTATGTAGGCAATTCAACGACACTTACTCTTCTTGGTATTGGCTCATCAAATGGGAATTCTGGTTTGTCTCCTACTGAACCAATGAATACATTATTTGGAACTACTGGGGCATTAACAAAATGTGTATCTGGAAGAGGCGATGTTGTAATAATTTTGCCAGGGCATTCTGAGACAATTACAGCAGTTGGGACAACGTCTGTAAATGATGTTCAAATTGTTGGATGTCAGACAGGTAATGCTAGACCAATTTTTTTGGTTAATGGTGCTGTAGATTTGTTTAGTTTGACTGGAAATAATATTTTGCTTGCCAATCTTCAATTATCGCTTGTGACTACTGATGCAGCTACTGCGTTTGTTAATATTGCAGGATCTGGATGTAAGCTTTCAAATTTGCTTATGATTGGCTCTGATACTGGGATTAATGTTGTTGATGCAATTACTCTTGCAACTGGTTCAAATTCTACTGTAATTGAAAATTGTATAGGTTTTAATACTACTGTTGCAATTAATAGTTGGATTAGCATTGAGGCTGCAGTTGCTAGATGCAATTTTAGAGGTAATACGTTTAGAGGGGATCTTGTTACTGCAGGGATTATTGATAGTGCTACTGCAACACAGCTAATTATTGAAAATAATAAAATTGTTACCATTGGTACGAATATACCAGGATGTATTCTTGATTCTAATCCTACTGGGCAGGCTTATGGTAATCATATGTATGGCACAGATGCGACAATTGCGAATAATGCGCAGTGGGGAACAGCTTTAATTCTTGGTGATAATTTTACACGTGGCGGAACTGGATCTAGCGTGTCTGCTTCTGATGTTATTCCAGCTCTTGATACTTGATAGGAGTTTTAAATGGCACGTAGTTTATCAACTGATGCTTCTTGGATTAAGGTTGCAGAACAAAGTTCTGCTGGCATGTGGCAGGATTATGAGTTTGGAGTCCCTGGCAAATATTCTGTGTATAATAATGATTTTCATCAGTATGTGTCAGCTGATTGGACAGTGACAGAGACTGATGCTGCTGCAACACAAGCTCTTGCTTCTGTTGCTCCGTGTGTAGGCGGAGTGCTTCTTATAACTGATACAAATGCTGATAATGATGCTGTAAGTATGCAGTTATTGGGCCATGCTTTTGTTCCTACGGCGGGAACAAAACTTTATTTTGAGGCAAGATTTCAGGCAAGCGAAGCGACATCAATTGATATTTTATTTGGGCTGGTCGCGACTGATACGACTCCTCTTGCTAATGCTAATGGAATTTATTTCATTAAGCCAGACGATGGGGCTTCTCTTGATTTTGTAACTAATTCTTCATCTGTTTCTAGCACTGAAACATCTACTGCTACATTTGTAGCTAACACTTATTTTAAAGTTGGATTTAAAGTTACAGGAACTTCTTTGGTTGAATATTATGTTAATGATGTGAAGCAAGGAGAATTTAATACTAATATTCCTACAGCTCCTTTAAGAGTTACAATGCATGTTCAAGATGGAGATACGGCAGCCGCTTTAGGAGCTCTGACAGCTTCAGTTGATTATGTTATAGTAGCTCAGGAGCGTCCTGGATATTAAAGATTTTATTTATTATTTATTTATTAAGGCGGGTAGCGGGTAGAGTTCTCGCCCCGCCTTTTTAATTAGGAGATCGTAATGCAAGGACCAATAACAATACAAGATAGATATATTAGATTTACTACTTCTGCGCTTCATAAAGTTATTGGTTTTACAAATACAGCACAGGCCATTGAAGATAAATCGATTTCATTTAAAGGGTATATTCTTAATAATGCAGATGCTTCAGTTAGATGGCTTCAAATTTATTTTAGGCCTTCTACTGAAGTAATTGTCGGAACTACGCCTCCAGATCTTTCTATTCAGATAGCTCCTACTTCAACAACAGCCATGGACTTTTCACAGATTTTTAAAGAGGGAACAGGGCTATCTGTTGCTGCCTCTACTACTGAAACAGGTTCTATAGCTCCGACAATACGTGTAACAGGGACATTACTTTATAGTAAATGAGGTGAAATATGGGTGGTTATTCAACTAGTTCTAATAATGTTTCAGTAACTGCAGACACAGAGTTCCCAGCCGCCGCAGCTCTTGCAGACAACACCACCAACCCAACTACCACACTTGTTGGGGCCTGTTTAGAAGCTTTTGATGGGGTAACATGGGATCGTGTAACTAATGGGACAGGTACTGCGGCTACATCGTTGCGAGTTAATTTAGCTACAGATGTTGCGTTACCAGCAGGCACTAACGGAATTGGTAAATTAACAGCAAATAGTGGAGTAGATATTGGCGACGTTGATGTAACAAGTATTGTACCAGGTACAGCAGCAAATAATTTAGGCAAAGCTGAAGATACTGCGCATACAACCGGTGACACCGGCGTATTTATTTTAGGCGTGAGGAATGACGATGCTGGCACATCGCGAGCAGATGCTAATGGTGACTATGCTCCTATATCTGTAGATTCTGCAGGCATTGTTTTTGTTAAAACTAATATTGCCGAAGATTCTGCGCACACATCTGGAGAAAAAGGTTTTTTTATTCTTGGTGTTAGAAATGATGCTAACGCAGCAATGACTTCTACTGATGCTGATTATACAGCTATAGTTACAGACAGTGCTGGCAGGCAGAATGTTTACCAACAATTATCAACTGGGGCCACGACTTCAGTTGCAAGCTCCGCAACTAATGTGACGCTGCTAGCCGCCAATACAGCTAGAAAGGCTGCCAGTATTTATAACGACTCTACTCAGGTTCTTTATATTAAGTATGGGGCAACAGCCTCAACCACAAGTTACAAAACTCAGATAGCAGCAGGGGCTTATTTTGAATTTCCGCAGCCTTGTTATGCTGGAATTGTAGACGGCATATGGGCTGCGGCAAATGGCAATGCGAGAATTTCTGAGGAGACTTGAGCACTGAATAAGTGAGGGAAAAACAATGCCACTTTATTTAAAAACTTTGACTAATTCAATTTATGGAGACGGGAATACTGGAGCTGTGACAATTGGCTCAAATACAACTCTTACCACAAATGTTTTTTATACAACTCTTACAGTGTCATCCACCTTTACATTGTCCACGGCAAACTTTTTAGTTTGTGCTCGTACTTCAATCACCAATTCTGGGACCATCAGCAACATTGGAGTCAATGGTTCTGGAGGAACTGGTGGGGCAGCTGTTGCCGCTGGTTATTATGCAACATCTGGTAATGGCGGAAACGGAGGGACTAATGCTGTTGGCAGTAATGGCACAGGCAGTGCCACAGCTTCTGCAGGAAGCGCTGGAGGATCTGGAGGGGCTGGGGGGGCAAATGGAGGCGGCGCTGCTGGTGCAGCTACAATTGCCATCCCTCAAGGGTCTGCATTATCTAGGCATTCTGCTGAGTTGATTAGAGGTGTACAGGGTGTCAATAAAATGATTGGTGGGAGCGGCGGCGGCGGCGGTGGATCAAATGATGCCACAGCAACTGGTGGCGGCGGAGGGTCAGGCGGAGGGGTGTTAATTTTGGCGTCACCTGTAATAAATAATGCTTCTGGTACTATTAAGGTAGATGGCGGTAACGGAGGAAATGGTGCAGCTCCTGCAGGGTCTGCTGGAGGTGGCGGTGGAGGAGGTGGAGGCTTGCTTGGTCTTATTTGTGATTATTTTTCATCTGGCACTGAGACTGCTCTAGGAGGAGCTTTTGGGACAGGGGCTGCTGGCGGCGGCAATGGATTGGCAGGCACTGCTGGTAATATTGTTAAATTAACCGGATCACAATAATGATTTATACATATGATAAAAATACTAATCTGGTTGTTATGATTTCAGAATCTAAAAATAATTATGATAATCAGAATTGGATTGATATTGAGGACGATGATACTGCTTATAAAGAATTTTTATCACGTGAAGAAGGAACATTA
>Ga0247727_10004678_pt1 | contig 28789 bp, 20 predicted proteins | sample WisWelCaveWW1625_FD_202498 | JGI IMG/M metagenome (GOLD analysis project Ga0247727, IMG submission 202498) | Biofilm microbial communities from Wishing Well Cave, Virginia, United States - WW16-25 | ecosystem: Environmental > Aquatic > Deep subsurface > Groundwater > Cave microbial mat | place...
CCGGCAGCCGCACCACCTGGCAGGGGCCGAGGTAGAGATCGAGCGGGCGCGCATCGATGGCCGGCGCCCCGGCGCCGTAGTGGCTCGGCGCGTCGGCGTGCGCGCCAACGTGGACCGTGGTCCGCAGCGCCGAGAGCGTCAGGTTGGCTCCCCGCTGCATGTCCGACTGGACCTCGCGCGCCGGCGGGACGTCTCCTGGCCAGACCTTGAGCGCGGGAGAGATCGGCGGCGAGATGTCGTAAATCATCTTTTCCCTTCCACCTGGACGCCAGACTATCCCTCAGCGCGGGCCGCGACGCAAGGGTCAGTCCATACAAGTCCTGGCTGATACCGAAAGACCGCCGCGCCCAGAGGGTTCGAGTCTGGCTGCGCCGTCCATCAATATCCCGGACGTCCGGGCACGCTGGGAGCTTCTTCGGTGAATCACTCCTGCAGGACGGACACAGAAAGCCCTTGAGCGTCTTCCAGGGCTATAGTAAAGTTACCTTCTTCGGGAACACCCGCGTCGTCGCTACTGCGAGCCATGGTGGGGAGCGCACCAAGAACCATAAGGTTCGAGAGGGGCCGATGTCCATGTTAGCCAAGCAGCGCATTGCGATGCTACGACCTTTTGCGCCACACAGCCCGCCCATCACAACACACGTCCTGCACGGGGGGGGACGCGAGAGATCTTGATTGGATACAAGACTCTGCGGTCCAGTTGGTTGTCACGAGCCCCCCATACTGGACTCTCAAGGGATCTTGCAAGCACGCGGGTGGGTGTGTAGATGCATGCGGGACGCGAGGAGGCCACCCAAGCGGTTTTTCCTTGCCCGGCCGTGGGCTGTAATGGTGGTCCTGTACTCCACTGCAGCCAGCACGGCTTCGGGCTCGCCCCTCAGGAATTACTAGAATCTCACACAATTCAACATGGGTAAACTGCGCATCGCCGAATTGTTCGCGGGGATTGGGGGAGTCACAGGTGGGTTTCTTGATGCCGGCGGATACGAGGCCGTCTTCTTGAATGACTGGGACCGAGCCGCTCGCGGTTCGTTCGTCCTTAACCTCCCTCATCTCGAAGATCGATACCACGTGCGCTCTGTGCGAAGCCTCACGGGGCCTGAGATACTCGACCTATCAGGGGGAATGATCGACGGAATCCTCGGCTGTCCCCCCTGTCAAGGCTTGAGCCCGGTGGGCCCACGCAGCCGCACCGACGAGCGCAACGGCCTGCTATACGAGATTCATCGACTAGTATGGAGCATTGGACCAACTTTTTTCGTTCTGGAAAACGTGCCAAGCCTGCTACAGTCCAGGCTGTATAGGGATTTTGAACGATCGCTCACGCGGCGTTATGTCCTGCATGGAGAAGTCGTAAACGCAGCTGAATACGGAATCCCCCAGCTTCGGCGTCGCGCAGTAGTCATCGGTCTTCGCAAGAACCTAGGGGTGAAACCCTCAATGCCGCCTCCAACCCACGGTGGCCGTGGCAGAGTTTTCGATTACAGGACTGGTGACTATGTTTATCCACTGACACTCAAGGGTAGGAAAGCGCTGAGGCTTCGCCCCTGCGTGAATTTGCCCAAGCTCCGACCCTTGGTCACACTCCATCGTGCCCTCTCCGACCTCCCAATGCACTTACCACGAGGCCAGGAGGTTCGTGACTACGCCCGTCCGGCATCGACGGCATACCAAAGGCGCATGCGCAGACAGGCGGAATTCTTGACACACCATCGTGCGTGGGATCACTGCCGAGCGATAGTACAGCTTCTGAGTGGGGTAAAGCCGGGTGACTGTCCGGCTCGGTATGGAAGCAGGTCACGCAACACAACGTACTTTTCGCAAGCCTACTCGCGGCTTCACTCAAGGGGCCTAGCTCGCACGATCACGACAAACTTCCACAATCCGGGAAGCGGACGTTTCACGCACTATGCCGCTCCGAGAACTTTGACGGTGCGGGAAGCCCTGCGCCTGCAGGGATTCCCGGACGCATTCCGTCTAGATGGCGTGCGAATGTCGGAAGCAGAACGGTTGGTGGGCAACGCATTCCCCCGGCCTCTCGCCAGGGTCCTCGCCCGTCACATCATGCGACTGCTCGGTGGCTAACCTCCGCTTCCCGCCGGTGGCTTAATCTCAGGCCCCACGGATTCATCTCCCGAGCCAAGCAGTCGGCGCTGGAGGTTTGCCAGGTAGCTCTTCACCGGGATCGGCTCGATCAGCACCTTCGGGACTGCGAGGCCGCGCAGCTTCTTCAGCTGACTGAGACGCATTGCGATGGCTTGTTTCAGCTCGGCTTCCAGCTTGTGCCCAAGCGTCTTGCATTTTTCGTGGGCCTCGTAAACCACATAGGGTATCAGCCGAGGCAGCTTGCGCCTTGACATGAAGTTGTGCTCACGGTCGAGGCTCCATTTGGAGAGGTGAACGCCGGTCATGATCAGGTCAACTGCACGGGCCACTCGTCGTGCGCGCCTGTCCTCGGGTAGTGATCTCAAGGCATCCATGAATTCGAACCGCGGAAGGGTCAGCGATGGGTTACCCGCTGTGGGCTTGCCGAAATAGAATGCCGCGTAGTCCGCCTCCTGGCACATGCGGACGAATGGATCATCCTCTAGTTCAATCCCCTGGAGACGCGGAACCTCGCCGCCATGATCCTGCCAGTCCTTGACCTGCGCATCTCGGCGCCTGCGGAACTCTGCCAGCCAACTTTCCGTTGTATCTTCCAATCGACGCCCGCGAAAATTTGTGTCAAGCGCCCAGAAGGGCCGCACAATCACGCACGTCCGATAGTATTCGCTGGGTCCCAGGTTTGGCAGGACGGTCAGCATTCGAGTCACCGCCACGGTGTCCGTAACATACGAAACCTTGCTGAGGTCCCAACCCGTATCCACCCGGCGCTTGATGTACCAGTTGATAATCCGCGAGAACGTGCGGAGCTGCGTCGACTTGACCGCGCCAGCGAAAACGCGGTGCTCCGAATCCTTGACCGACCTCAAGATACTGTAACTCAGAGCGATGCCCTCGCGCACTACGTCGCCATACGCCTTGCGGTTGATGTAGTGCTGAAACTCGCGCTCTTGAGGCGTGACGGTCCCGTCGCGGATTAGCACGTTGGGCCTTGGCAGCAGGCCGCTATCACCGGCCGCGGGTGCTGTGCCATACGCCCGAGCCGTCCCGTTGATGAGTCTTTCATCCACCCGGAACTGCACTACGTCAAGGGCCGCCTTCTTCATGTGCTCAAATTCGCTATCGCTCAGGTCAGGAAACCAGGGGCGCGAAATGACCATGCCCCGGTTATGGGGATCTTCAAGGGCTGCGCGGGTCATCGGTACACCGTGGTATGGTGAAGGAACGCGGTATGGGTAGTCTTCGGGAAGCTCGACGTAGGCGATGCTATTGTTGAATGTGAGGATCAGCCGGCCCTCTTCCTCGACATAGCGAGGCGCTGGCACTCCGCGTACGTACCCAGCGTGACTGCTGCCGTCACTACCGGCCACGATCATGCCCCGCTCGGGAGCTTTGACCTCGGGGATCGACGCCCGCTCTATGAAGGCGCCACCATAGACTCGTTCTGCGACCGCGCGCCCCACAGAGCCCCAGTCGGATGGCTGGACCATCGCCCCATTCTCGAGACGCTCTAGGGTGGGAAGCCCCCAAACTTTGGCGTTGATACCAAGGTCGCCATACAAAAAGCGCCCCAGTTCATCAAGTCGGCGCTTCATCGCGGCGTGGTGTGCAGGATCAGTAGCGTCGGGGTCGCGAAAGATGTCACGGTCCTCCTCGATTTCTTCCGCAAGGTCCCTGAGCATTTGCAGTACAAGCTCCCGTGGATCTTCGTTCAGCAGCATCCTCGCCGCCTTGCCGAGAACCTCTTCCGAGCGTAATTCGTAGTAATCGACGGCGTCGAGATAAAGCGCAAGCGCCTCGGACGCGGAAAGTTGCCAAAGCGCTTCGTTGAGGTCGGTTAATGTGTACGTATTCAGGGGGGACAGCTGTTCAGCCAGCTTATAAACGGCGCTCCCATCTCGGGACGTGTCGACTTCCTCCACCTGCCCCTCGCGCACCAGCTTTGCAACTGTGCGGTGATATGTCGGCAGGGATGCCGCGTCGCCGATTCCACCATTTTCTCTGGATTGCTTGGCCGCCTCCCAGATGTCGCGGATAGTGCGCTGCGGTTTCCCCTCGACTCGCCGTAGGTAATCGACGATCCAGACGCACCGCTCGTGGAAAGCTACCGAGGCACTCATTGCTTTTCCCTATTCGTCTGGGCCTTGCGTGAGTCCAGGGGCTTGCGCCCCTTCCATCCGCGTGCCGCGAGATCTGCGAAGATATCGGGCGTCCGTCCACCCACTCGCGTCTTGCGTTCCCGTACGTCGATCACCGTAGCGTGTTTCACCGTTTCGGATACACCCGTAATGACCGCGGTGCCTATAGGCAGTTTGGGCAAGTGGCGAATCACGGCTTCTGGGGCGTCGGCGAACACGCCGCGGAGAGCATCCAGCTGATCGGGCTCAATGGCGAATATGAATCTCGTCAGCAAGCGTTTCAGCACCGGCCGATCCATGTCCGACGGGCTCTGGGTCGTCAGGATCAGCCCTATGCGGTAGTGGCGGCCGATCCTGGCGATCTCCCGCAAAACCTGGGTGGTGACCACATCTTCTTGGTTGGGCGCGATCAAGTGTGCCTCGTCGATCGACAGCACTACGAAGGGGATCTTCCGCGCCTTTGCAAGGCGCTGGATGTCGCGGGCGACCGCGGCGGCGATCAACCGTAGCTCGGGCACGAGTCGTCCCCGGCAGTCGATGTTGACGATCTGGCCGGGCCTGAGGTGCTCCTCCCAGGGGAACGGATTGCCAATGAAGTCGATGTGCTGCAGACTGCTCGCACGCTGAATGGCGGGCATCAACGTGTTCGCTTTCTGCATCTCGAGGTCAGGCGCGACCTTTTCAATTCGTTCGACCAACTCGGCGACGCCAAAATGCTCGCCTTTCGTCAATACCTTCTTCACGAGAAGGCTGTTGTGCGCGTAGGCTATCAGCGTGGCGATGTTCGTGGACCTGTTGATGCCCGGGATCGCATCCAGGACATCCTCGGCCTCCAAGGCGCTTAGAGGCAGCGTAAACTTGGAGGAGGACTGCTTCCCGGGAATGACATTGAGCCCGCCCAAGTCCTCAGTGGCCTCAACCATCTCGCCCATGGGGTCAATGTTGATCTGGGGAATGCCGTGCGCAGCCAGCTCCTCGGCGATGACGCCACGGGCGTACGACTTCCCCCGCCCAATGCCGCCGGTGAGAAACATGTGGGTCTGAACGATTTTTTTACTCAGCAGAGCCCTAACGCCTGGAACACCGTGAACTGTACCGACGTCCAACCCATCCTCCAGGCTCGAAGCGAAATTGAGCGCCTTGGCGATGAACTCAGGCGGGACATCAACCACCAAGCTGCCCGACAGAGGGAGGGTCTCCACCGACTCTATGCGGTTTAGCGTCCCGTCGTCGTTCAGGACGATCTCTTCCAGCAGTTCGCCTTCGGCCGCCCGGTAGATCACCGTGGAGCGACCTTCGGGTGCGTAACGAGTCTCAAAGGGGATCACGTCCGCGACGGTCGAACTTTCCGCATCCTCGTGCGGGTTCTGTTCTCGCATGTGTTCTACACGAATTAGCGTTAGGATCGGCTCCCCGGTCGGCCGGCGCGAGCGGATCCCCACGATGCGACCAACAGCGGTGTAGCGGCTCGGGAGGATTCGGAATTGGACGCGTTCCATGTTGGGGTTGCCGTCTTCGCAGATGACACGTCCGAGAACAGTATCACCTGAAGTCTCATCCACTGTAAGTGCTTGTTGAGGCGGCCCATCGTCATGACCTTTGGTTGTATACACTTTGCTCATCTCCCTGATCGTTAGATTAGTTGTCTCTGTAAATTTCTCATTTCTAATATATACGAAACGCTGAATTACAGTCCGATACTGCCATGGACATAAACCGACTGTCAAGACCCCCCAGGACAGATAACCTGAACCCCGATGACCGCCGGAAGGCCATGGCTGCTGTCAAAGGTTGGAACACGAGTCCCGAGCGGCTTGTCGCCTGGACCCTTCGTAGAGCCGGCATCAGGTTCCGCAGGAGGGGCACTCTCCCCGGCAAACCAGACTTTGTGTTCCCGGACCGGCGGGCCGTGCTTTTCATCAACGGCTGCTTCTGGCACGGCCACGGATGCCGAGGAGGGCTTCCCGTCGCCAACCGCTTTTACTGGCGGGTTAAACTCGCCACCAATAGGCGCCGCGATCGACGAGTCCGCAGACACCTGAACCAACGGGGCTGGACCGTGCTTGTGCTGTGGGAGTGCCACCTGAAGGACAAGCAGGACGCCGCAGTGAGGGTTTCAAGGTCGCTAGCGCGAGCGTCATGCGGGCTGGCGGTCGGAATTCGAAGCCGCCACCCTACAGCCAGACGAGAGCCCTGAGATCTAAAGGGGTAGATATCGCAAGCGCGTCTGGGTCGCTGGAGCCTGACCAAAACAGAAACAGGGCCAACGGAGTCATCCTGTCAACGCGTTCGGGTGTTGGAGGAAATCCGAGAACGTCCTCGGCTGGTCGGCCTGTCTTGGGAGGCAACTTGCAAATTGCCGAGGATGAGACCGGACCCCGGTTGGCAACGGTGGGACGCTCACAAGTCGTGGGAGAGCGTTCAAAGTCGATCGCGGATCGCCCACAGGTCCGGGAAGATCGGCTTGAACAGCGTCGTCCTGAGGTACTCGGCCCCGAGCGATCCGCCGGTGCCCTGCTTGTGGCCGATGGTGCGCTCGACCATCTTGACGTGGCGGTAGCGCCACTCCTGCAAGCCTTCGTCGAAGTCGGTCATCAGCTCGAGGAGGATGCTGACCTCCGGGCTCGTCCGGTAGAGGCGCACGAGCGCCTCCTGGATCTCCGGGTGCGGCACGTTCGGCAGGGTCACGTCGCGGGCGCGCAGATCCGCCGGGATCGCGACGCCGCGCGTGGCGAGAAAGTCATAGAAGTGATCGACGAGGGAGCGCTCGCGCAGGCGGTCCTCCAGGCGGCCGGCGGCGGGATCGCCGGACGGCTGGTACTGCAGCATCTCGGGGCGCTTGTGGCCGAGCAGGAACTCCATCTCGCGGAACTGCGCCGACTGGAAGCCGGAGGCCTTGTCGAGACGGTCGCGGAAGGTCAGGAACGACATCGGCGTCATGGTCTCGAGGATGTCGATCTGCGCCACGAGCGTCTTGAGGACCATCCGCACCCGCTTCCAGGTGGCGATGGCGCCGAAGAGATCCCCGGCCGAGAAGTCGCGCTTGATCTTGTGGAACTCGTGCAGCAGGAGCTTGAACCACAGCTCGTACACCTGGTGGATGACGATGAACAACGTCTCGTCGTGCTCCGGCGGCCGCGTCTGCGGCTCCTGGAGGCCGAGGAGCTGCTCGATCTTGAGGTAGCGCGCGTAGGTCAGTTCCATGTCAGCGGCCCCGTGTGAAGAGAAACGCGGCGACCAGGAGCAGCAGCCCCGCGAATCCCGCGGCGGTCCTTATCATACGCGCCTGCCGGCGATCCCGCCGGACGGTCTCGGCGTAGGGGATCCGGCTGAAGCTGATCATCATGTAGAGCGGCATGAACGTCCTTGGGAAGAGGCGGTAGAGGGTTTTCTCGAGCACCTTCTTCGCGCGGAACAGGCGCGACGCGGTGTGGTCGCGCATCTCGACGAAGTTGGCGAGCGACAGGTCGGCGAGGGCGTCGGCGTGCTCTTTGCGAAGCGTTTCGAACTCGGCGAGCCCCGCCTCCCGGTCGGGCGCGCGGCGGATCAGGCATTCGTCGAGCACGACGCAGTCCTCGAAGGCGCAGTTGGCCCCCTGGCCGTGGAACGGCACGACGGCATGCGCCGCGTCGCCCAGGATGCCGACTCGGCCGCGGTGGTGCCACGGACGGCAGCGGACGGTGACGAGCGAGCCGACCGGGTTGGACGCGTACTGCTCCTCCAGGTCCGGCAGGAGCGGGACGGCGTCCGGGAACTCTCTCTGGAAGAAGCGGCGCACGTCGGCCGGGGTGCGCAGGGCGGCGAAGGAGTTCTCCCCCTCGTGCGGCCAGAACAGCGTGCAGGTGAACGAGCCGTCGCGGTTCGGCAGGGCGATCATCATGAAGCCGCCGCGCGGCCAGATGTGCAGGGCGTTGCGCTCCATCCGCCAGCCGCCGCCGTCGGCGGACGGAATGGTCAGCTCCTTGTAGCCGTGCGACAGATAATCCTGCCGGTAGTCGAAGCGATCGAGCCGCTGCATCCGGCGGCGCACGACGGAGAAGGCGCCGTCGGCCCCGAGCACCAGGTCGCCGCGCACGCTCTCCTCTTCGGGCGCGCCGCCCGACACGATCTCAAACGTAGCGGTGGCGGTGTCGAGGTCGACCGCGGTGCACTTGTGCCCGAACGTGAAGTGGACGTTCGGCTCCTTCTCGGCCGCGTTCAGGAGGATGACGTTCAGATCGGCGCGCGACACCGAGTGGTTGGCGTGCCAGGCTTCCGTCCCGTACGGCTGGAAGGCGGTGCGACCGGCGGTGTCGTGGATCATCCGGCCGCGCATCGGAACGGCGATCGCCATGACCTCCTCGAGCAGGCCGACCTTCTCCAGGGCGTGCAGCCCGCGCGCCGACAGCGCCAGATTGATCGAGCGGCCACCGACGAGGGGCCCCCGGCGCGGGTCGGGGCGCATCTCGTAGGCCCGCACCGCGTGGCCCGACCGGCCGAGCAGGATCGCCAGCAGCGATCCGCCGAGGCCGGCGCCGACCAGCACGACGGTACCCCGGTCAGCCGCCGCCATCGATGCCACCGCTCCGCCTCACGCGCCCGCCGCTTCCAGGATCCGGGCTAGGCGCCAGATCTCGTGGAAGGTGTTGTAGAGCGGCACCGGGGCGACGCGGATCACGTCCGGCTCGCGGAAGTCGCAGATCACGCCTCCGGCCTGCAGCGCCGACAGCAGTCCGGGGGCGTCGCGCCGCACCCGCAGCGAGACCTGGCAGCCGCGCTCGTCGGGGCGGCGAGGCGTGATCACCTCGAAGCGGCCGCCCGGCACACCGTCGACGAGGGCCAGGAGATAGGCCGTCATGCGCGCCGATCGGGCGCGCAGGTGATCGAGCCCGGTCTCCTCGAAGATCGCCAGCGAAGCCAGGAGCGGCGCCAGGGACAGGATCGGGGGGTTGCTCACCTGCCACCCGTCGGCGCCCGCGCGCGGCACGAACTCCGGACGCATCCTGAAGCGGGTCTCCGGGTCGTTGCCCCACCAGCCCGCGAGCCGCGGCAAGGCGGTGTTAGTCCCGTGGCGCTCGTGCACGAAGCACCCGGCGACCGCGCCCGGACCCGCGTTGAGGTACTTATAGGAGCACCAGACGGCGAAGTCGACCTGCCAGTCGTGCAGCCGCATCACGACGTTCCCGGCGGCGTGCGCCAGATCGAGCCCGACGATGCACCCCTGCCGGTGCGCCGCGGCGGTCAAACGCTGCATGTCGAGCACCTGCCCGGTCAGGTATTGCACCCCCGGCAGCAGGACGAGCGCAATCTCCCTGCCGCGCTCCGCGAGCAGGCGCTCCAGGTCCTCCGCGCGGATTGTCGACTCGCCGGGGCGGGGGCGCGCCAGCAGGACCGAGGCGTCGGGATCCCGTCCTTGATGGCGCACCTGCGTGGCCACGGCGTAGGCGTCGGAAGGGAAGGCGCCCTGCTCGATCAGGACGGCATGCCGGCCGGCGGTCGGACGATAGAAGGTCGCCATCATGAGGTGCAGGTTCACGGTGAGCGAGTTCATCATCACGACCTCGCCCGGCCGCGCCCCGACCAGCCGCGCCCCGCTGTCCCGGAAGCGCTCGTGGTACGCATACCAGGGGCGGCGGGCGTGGAAGTGGCCGTCGACCGCGAAGGACGCCCAGTCGTCCATCTCCTCCTCGATCAGGGCGCGCGCCGCCTTCGGCATCAACCCGAGCGAGTTGCCGGCGAAGTAGATCGGCGGCCGCCCGTCGGGCCCCGCGGGCAAATGGAAGCGCTCGCGGAAGCGCGACAGCGGGTCGTCGAGGTCCATCCTGAGGGCGGCCTCTTCGTCCGGCGGCGTCATGGCTGGAACTCCTCGCGGCGGCGGCCCAGGAGCTCGAGGGCGGTGCCGGCGAGCAGCCGGTCGCGCGCCGCGGGGCCGATGTCGCCGAGGGATTCGATCAGGCGGCCCGGCTGCGCCTCCCCCAGGGGGAACGGGTAATCCGATCCGAGGGCGATGCGCTCCGGTCCGAAGATCTTCAGAAGGAAGCGCAACGCCTCGGGATCGTGCACCAGAGCGTCGACGTAGATCCGGTCGATCTGCGCCCGGGGGCTCAGGCGCGTCGCCGTGGCGCACAGGTCGGGGCGGGCGTGATAGCCGTGCTCCACCCGGCCGAGAGTGCCGGGGAAGGCGCCGCCGCCGTGGGCGAAGGCGATCCGCAGGCCGGGAAGGCGCTCCAGGACGCCGCCCAGCATCAGGGAGCAGATCGCCAGGGACGCTTCGGCCGGCATGCCGACGAGCCACGGCAGCCAGTGGCGCGGCATCCGCTCCGATCCCATCATGTCCCAGGGGTGCACGAAGACGACGGCTTGCAGGTCGCGCGCCGCCTCGAAGACGGGGAACAGCTCGGACTGATCGAGGTTCCAGGCGTTGACGTGCGTGCCGATCTCGACCCCGGCCAGCCCCAGACCCTTGACGCAGCGCTCCAGCTCGCCGACCGCCAGATCAGGGGCCTGCAGCGGCAGCGTCCCCAGGCCGACGAAGCGTTTCGGGCGGACCGCCACCGTCGCGGCGATCTGATCGTTCAGGAGCCGCGCCAGATCGAGCGTGTGCTCCGGCTCGGCCCAGTAGCAGAACATCACCGGCACGGTCGACAGCACCTGCACGGCGACGCCGAGACGGTCGCACTCTTCGAGACGCCGGGCCGGGTCCCAAGTGGTGTCGGGGACCTCGCGGAACAGGCTGCCGTCGATCATCATCCTGGTCCGTCCCGCGCCGGAGGGATGGAGCGACACGAAGCCGCCGTAGCCGTAGCGCGCTTTCAGATCAGGGAGCGCCGGCGGCAGGATGTGCGTGTGCAGGTCGATCCGGAAGGGGGGAGCCAACTCCGGCCCCTCTACCCGGCCGCCGCCGGCGAGGGCGGCGGCGTCACCGCGCCGCACGACTTGCACGTGCGCAGGGCCTGGTCGTCGTTGAAGGCCTCGAGGACCGTCCGGAGCTGGGTTGCGAGATCGCTGACGTGCATCACCGCCTCGTGCAGGACCGTGCCGCAGCCCTGACAGTACCAGCGGAAGCGGTCGAGCTCGTCCCGGGGGCGGGCGCGCTCGACGACCATGCCGACGGTGCGGGGGCCCCGCTGCGGTGAGTGCGGCACCCGGGGTGGCAGCAGGAAGATCTCTCCCTCGCGGATCGGGATGTCGCGCTGCCGTCCGTCCTCCATGACGCGCAGGACGATGTCCCCCTCGAGCTGGTAGAACAGCTCCTCGTACGGGTCGATGTGATAGTCGTTGCGGCGATTGGGGCCGCCCACGATCATCACCTGGAAGTCCGAGTCCCGGAAGACGAGGGCGTTCCCCACCGGCGGCTCGAGCAGGTGCCGGTGGGCGTCGATCCAGGCCATTAGGTTGAAGGCCGACAGTTGCGCCATGGCACGAACCCCCCCAGAATGATCCGCGTGAACGGTGATCAGCCAGGTTTCCTACCACGATTCCGGCGCCGGATCAACGGCGGCGGCCTCGCCGCCGGCGTGGCGGCCGGCGCCGCGGGGGCCCTGTTCCTTCTCATCCTGGTCCTGTGCCTCACCCGTGTCACCGACACCGACCTGTTCTGGCACCTTGCCAGCGGTGATCTGATCCGCCACACCGGCCATGTACCGCGCTCGGAGCCATTCTCCTATACCGCCTACGGGCTGCCCTGGATCGACATCCACTGGCTGTACCAGGTCGGCGTGTCGTACCTGAAGGAGACCGGCGGGTTCGGCGCGGTCACGGCGGCGACCGCACTCCTCGTCGCCTCCCTGTTCGCCTTCCTGTATCGCCGCGGCCGCCGTCTTGCGGGAGCCACCAGCGTCGTTGCCGCGCTCCTGCTGGCGACGCTCGCCTGCCAGGAGCGCTTCCTGACCCGGCCGGAAGTGGTGTCCTGGTGGTTCCTCGCCATGACACTCGCCGGGCTGGAGGCGGCGCTCGAGGCCCCCACGACGGCCCGCCGGAGGGCCGTGCTCTGGCTGGCCCTGCCGCTGTTGCAGATCGTCTGGGTCAACGTCCAGGTGCTGTTCATCCTCGGGCCGGCGATGGCGGGCCTGGCGCTGCTCTCCGCGGCGGCGCGCGCTTTGAGGCGGCCGTCCGCCGCCTGGGAGGGGGCCGGGGCGCCCGCCTTGCTGTCGACCGATCTCCTCGGCTGCCTCGCGATCGAGTCGGTCGCCTCGCTCCTGAATCCCTACGGCGCCGCGGCGCTCCGGCTGCCCTTCGAGCATCTCTTCGACCACCTCGGAGGGGAGAGCCTGCTGTCGCGCACCATCGCGGAGTTCCAGCCGACGCTTCTGGCCCTCCCGACGACCGCGGCCATCATCGCTTTCGTTTTTTTTGCCGGCGCCGTCCTGCTCGCGCTCCTCCTGAACGCGCCGCGGGCCCGGATGTTCGATCTCCTGGTGACCGGCGCGACGCTGTATCTTTCGCTCCGGGCGCGGCGCAACATCCCGATCTTCGTCGTCGCCACCATACCGATCCTGCTGCGCAATGCCGGGCAGATTGCGCGGACCTGGCAGGCGCGGCGCGCCGGCCGGGAGCTCGCCGCTCCCGCCGGCCGGCTCGCAGTGGCGGCTCCCGCGGCGCTCACCATCGCCGCGCTGGCGCTGTGCGCCGACGTGGTCTCGAACCGCTTCTTCCTGCGGCCTCCGACCGAGCGCTGGTGGGGAGTCGGGACGATCCCGTACTACTTCCCCGAGGAGGCCGCGCGCGTCGTGGCGCACTCCCGGCTGCCGGGCCAGGTGTTCCATCCCCTGGCGATCGGCGGGTATCTGATCAAGATCTGGGACGGTGATCGCCGGGTGTTCATCGACGGGCGCAACGACCCGTACCGGTTCGGCGTCCTGAGAAGCTATCTGGATGCCGTCGCCGATCCCGCCGCCTTCGAGACGGTGGCCAGCAAGCACCAGATCACTACGGTTCTCTGGCCGCACCGGCGGGCCCTCGAAGGGAAGGCGTTGCTGGCGCACCTGGCAGCGGGGAACGGCTGGATCCTGGTGCACCTGGACCCGGCGGCCGCCGTCTACGTGAGGAGCGATCTGGTCAAGCCGGGCCTGACCAGGGTCGCGCCGTTTCCTGCCGGGCGGCCGCTCGCGTCGGTCCACGCCCGGCTTCAGGAGGAGTTGGACTCCCGGCCGTTCAATGGGCCGCCGATCCGCGAGATCGCCCTGGGGCATTTCTTCAGCGTCTCCGGCGATCCGGCGGGGGCCGAGTTCTTCATGCGCCGCGCCCTCGACCGGCTGCCGCGGAGCGCCTCCCTCTGGCACGACTACGGCCTGGCACTGGAGCGGCAGGGGAGGAGGGCCGAAGCGCGACAGGCCTACAGGACCTCTCTCAAAGCCGACCCGGGGATGGCCGCCTCGCAAGGGGCGCTCGGGGCGCTGGCGTTGCAGGAGGGGGACATCGACCAGGCCGAACGTCTGCTCGACTCCGCCTACCGTGGCGGCGAGCGCGGCGCGCAGGTGCTGGCGGCGAGGGCCCGCCTGTTCGAGCGCCAGGGGAAGGGCCGCGACGCCGCGAACGCCTGGGGCGAAGCGATACTGGCCGCCCCGGGGCGACGGACGGTTCTGCTCGAGGCGGCCCGCTTCCACGTCCGGCGGAGGGAGCCGGGGCCGGCGCTGGCGCTCTATGGCCGCCTCCTGCATGCGGACCCGGGTGATTCCGCGGCGGCCGTCGAGGAGGCGCTGCTGCTGGAGGGCCTGGGCCGCTCCGCCGAAGCCCTCGTTGTGTTGCGCGCGGCGGGCGCGCTGGCGGAGGCGCGCATCGCGCCGGGACCGCCCGCTGCCGGGTCGCCGGAGGCGAGTTGGGTCGGCGCGGGCGCTGCGGAGGCCGGGGGTCCGTCCCGGCCCGATGATCTCCGACTACTCGAGGTGGCCGCCCGCCTGGAGGAGAAGACGGGGGACAAGGAGCGGGCGCGGCTCCTGCGGCAGTCAATCCAGGAGGCCGGCGTCACCGCGAACGAGGGCGGTGGCTAGTCGAAGGCGTTGACGACGCCTCTGGGCAGACGCCCGTAGTGCTCCAGGTAGGCTGTCGTGAGGACGAACTCCCGCAGCTCATCGAGGTCGCGCTGTGCCCGGTCGGGCGGCAACTCGACCCGCACTTCGTGGATCTCGCGCTCGATTCTGATGCGGAACAGGATCGTCACCGTCACAGGGTGTGATGAGATCCGGGAGGCGGCCAGATCGTCGCGGAGGGGCATGCTGCATCCGCGCCGCGTGGCCCGCGGTCCCGCCGCCCTCCGAACGCGGCCATTGCAATTTCCGGCACAGGCTCCTAGCATCGGCACACAAAGGAATCGAGCTTGAGGAGGTGGGTCATGGCACAACAGAAGAAGATCCTGATGATCATCGCCCCGCAGGACTTCCGCGACGAGGAATACAGGGAGCCGCGGCGGATCCTGGAGTCGAAGGGGTGCGCGATCACGGTGGCCTCGACGCATACCCGGCCGGCGAAAGGGATGCTCGGCATGATGGTGGCGCCGGACGTCACCCTCGATCAGGTCCGGGCGGTCGATTTCGACCTGGTCGTGTTCGTGGGCGGGCTCGGCGCCGAGGCCTACTTCAACGATCCGAAGGCGCACCGCCTCGCCACCGACGCGGCCGGTGCAGGCAAGCCGGTGGCGGCCATCTGCATCGCCCCGACGATCCTGGCCAACGCCGGCCTCCTCAAGGGGAAGAATGCGACGGTCTGGGAAAGCGAGGCGAAGGCGCTGGTGTCCGCGGGCGCCACCTACACGAAGGCGCAGGTGCAGCGGGACGGCTCGATCATCACCGCCGACGGGCCGACCTCGGCAGTACAGTTCGGGGAAGAGCTGGCCCGGGCGCTGGGGGTGTGAGCCTCTCGTCCGCCTCGCCGCGGGGACACCCGGGGAATCGCTGGCTGCGGCTCGTCGTGCTCGTCGCCCTGTCGGCGGCCGCCTGCGACCGCGAGCCCGAGGTCACCCCGGCAGCCCCGACAGTGAAGCGCCTGCCGTCGCCGGTGTTCGATGGGCTGTCGCTCGGCATGACACGGGCGGAGGTGGCGCGCGTGCATTCGATCCGGCCGGCGATCACGGCGGCGGGGAAGAGCCTGCGTCTCTGGGTCTACGAGCGGAAGGGGGACTACGTCGTCCACCTTACGTTCCCTGATCGGTCGGAGGGGGCGCGGCTCTCCCGGATCGACGTGCACTACGGGCGGACGGCCGAGTCGGCGGCCGAGTTCATCGGCCGCTTCGAGGCCCGACTCGGGACGCCGGACGTGCGGCGCCGCGAGCCGGTCGTAAGCAGCTACGCGGACCGGGCCCACAGGCAGTTCGAGACCATCTGGTCCGATGACGGGCAGTACGTCTTCCTGACCGAGAGAGTGCCGCTTCCCGGGCGCGGGGGTGCGCCCGTGTACTACCTCACGATCAAGAAGAAGCAGATTACGGCCAAGGCGCCGCCCACCGGCTACATCCCGCCCCCGCCACCGGTCGATGACGAAGGTCGGCCGATCGAGGAGCCGATCTTCTGATGACGCGTGGCCCGACCTCCCGGGGTGAGGTGTGCGCCCTGGCCTGCTCCGCGGCGCTTTTCGTGGCCGCGCTGCTGCACGCGGCCGCCGTCCCGGCGACCGCCGAATTCAAGCTGCCGCCGCCCGATGGCCGCTCGGTGCGCGACCTCGCCACTGTCATCCAGCGCCAGGACCAGGAGCGGATGGAGCGCTGGCACCGGGCGCTGTTCGAGGCCACCGGTGTCGCCATCGTCGTCGTGACGGTCCCGGATCTCGACGGGGAGCCGATCGAGGACTTCGCCACCCGGGTCGGGACTGAATGGGGGGTCGGGAAGAAGGGGGACGACCGGGGGATCGTGGTGGCGCTTGCCGTCCGGGAGCGCCGCATCTTCGTCGCGACGGGTTACGGCGTCGAGGGGTTCCTTCCCGACGGCCGCGTCGGCGGGCTCATCGACACGGAGGTGCTGCCCCATCTCAAGCGCAGCGACTTCTCGCGTGGCCTGCTCCAGGCCAGCGCCGCTCTGACCGCCATCGCCGCGCAGCAGTACGGCCTGTCGATCGACGACCTCCAGGAGATCCGCAGCACCGGCAGGGCCCGCGGGCGGGGAGGCGGCGGCTGGATCGGGCTCCTGGTCCTGCTGTTTCTCGCCCTCCTGTTCATGTCGGGCATGCGCGACCCTCTTCTGGCGGCCCTGCTCTTTTCGGGCGTCACTGGACGCCGGCGCGGCGGATACGGGCGACGGACGGGTGGCGGCTTCGGTGGTGGTTTCGGTGGCGGCGGATTCAGCGGAGGCGGCTTCGGGAGTGGTGGGTTCGGGGGGTTCGGTGGCGGCAGCTTCGGCGGCGGGGGCGCCGGCCGGGGGTTCTAGCGGAAGACCGGGGAGGACGGTGATGAACGCGACGCAGGTGATGGAGTGGCCGCTGCTGCGGAGGATGGTCGACGACCTGGAGGGGGTGCTCGGCGACCGGTTGCGGAGCCTCGTGCTCTACGGGTCCGCGGCCCGGGGCGAGTACCAGGAGGGGACCAGCGATTTCAACCTGGTGGTCGTGACCGAGAGCCTCGATCCTCCCACCCTGGAGGCGCTCTCCGCCCCGGTCGGCGCCTGGACCAGAAAGGGGCAGCCGCCGCCGCGGCTGCTGACCCCCACCCTGATCGCCGACTCGATTGACGTGTATCCGATCGAGTTCCTGGACATCCGGACGCACCATGTCGTCCTGCGAGGATCGGATCTGTTCGCGGGGCTTCAGGTGCGGGTCGAGCAGCTCCGCCTGCAATGCGAGCGGGAATTGCGCGAGAAGCTGATGCGCCTGCGCGAGGGATACGTCGAGGCGCACTCCTCGCGTCAACGCCTGCGTGGGCTCCTGGTCGGGTCCTACTCGACCTTCGTCGTGCTGTTCCGGGGCTGCCTGCACCTCGTGGGGATGGCGCCGCCGGCGCGCAGCGCCGAGGTGGCGGCGGCCTTCTGCGCGCGGGCCGGCATGGACGCCGGGCCGTTCGAGGCGATCGACAGCCTGCGCCGGGGTGAAGCGCCGGCCACGCTCGATCTCACGACGCTGTTCTCGCGCTACTATGAGCAGCTGACACGCGCGGTGGGCGCCGTTGACAGCTTCAAGCCGGCGGACGGAGGGGAGATGCGATGAAGAAGGGACTGGTTGGCTGCCTTGTCGTGGTGGCGATCCTGCTGGTCGTGGGCCTGCTCGCCGGCAGCATGCTGATGTCGTCGTACAATCGGATGGTGACCGAACGGGAGGCGGTCGACAAGTCGTGGGCGCAGGTGCAGAACGTCTTGCAGCGCAGGGGGGACCTCATTCCCAACCTGGTCGAGACGGTGAAGGGATACGCAGCCCACGAAAAGGAAGTGTTCGAACAGGTGGCCGAGGCCCGCAGCCGCCTGGCCGGGGCGACGACACCCCAGGAGGCGTCGATGGCCAACGCCGGCCTCACGTCGGCCCTCGGTCGTCTCCTGGCGATCGCCGAGAACTATCCCCTGTTGAAGGCGAACGAGAACTTCATCCGGCTCCAGGACGAGCTGGCCGGCTCGGAGAACCGGATCGCCACCGAGAGGATGCGCTTCAACGAATCGGTGCGCGCCTACAACACGCTGATCAAGCGCTTCCCCAGCAACCTGATCGCCGGCTTCTTCAACTTCGGCGAGAAAGAGTACTTCGAGGCCACGGCGGAGGCCCGCGAGGTTCCCAAGGTCACGTTCTGAGGACGCCGAGATACCACGCGGCCCGAGGCGCCGGGGCTGCGCCCGCCGGGCACCGGGTCCGGGCTCGCGGGCGGCCCCGGATCGCGGTGCGCCCCCGGGCGGCGGAGCCTTCGGCCGCCGCTCACCCTCCCCTCGCGTTCGCCCCGCCGGGCTCGCTGAAAGCCGCTCGCACGCCGGCGGGGGGTCACACGGCCCGGCGAGCGCAGCCCCGGCGCCTCGCACCCGGGATTTCTCCGAGCGGGAGTGTCTCAGATGAATCAGCGGGACGTCATCCGGGTGGGGCGGCGCCGGGTTGGGACGCGGCCGCGCGGGTCTTCAGATTCGCGTCGAGGAAGTCGAGGATGGCGCGGTAGCCGCGATTCTGGTTCTCCTTCTTGCGCAGGCCGTGCCCTTCGTCGTCGAACACGATGTACTCGACCGGCACGCCGTTGGCGCGCACCGCCTCGACGATCTCGTCCGATTCGATCTTGAGGACGCGCGGATCGTTCGCCCCCTGCAAGACCAGCAGGGGCCGCCGGATCTGCGCGGCGTGGAAGAGGGGCGAGATGCGGCGGAGGTACTCTTCGTCGGCCACCGGATCCCCCATCTCCTGGTAGAGCGCCTGGCGGAACGACTCCCAGTAGGGCGGGATGCTGGAGAGGGTGCGCAGCCAGTTGGCCACCCCGAAGATGTCGACGCCGACGGCGAAGGCGTCCGGCTTGAAGGCCAGGGCCGCCAACACCATGTAGCCGCCGTAGCTGCCGCCGATGATCCCGATGCGGTCCCGATCGGCGTAACCCAGAGCCGTCAGGAACTTCTTGCTGGCCACGCAGTCGCCGAGGTCGGCATCGCCATGCTTGCGATCGTCCATCTTGAAGAATGACCTTCCGTAGCCGGTGCTGCCCCGGTTGTTGATGGCGTAGACGACGTAGCCGTGATTGACCAGGTACTGGATCAGGCCGCTGTAGGTGAGGCGCGACTGGCCGCCCGGCCCGCCGTGCACCCAGACCAGGGCCGGCTTCCTGGCATCCAGGCTGGCCTGGTGCGGCTTGTACAGGACGCCGGGAATCTCCGTGTGGTCGAAGGAGCGGAAGCGCTCGACCCGTCCCTCGACGAGGTGATCGGGGTCGATCCCCGGGTTCAGGCTGCGGGTCAGGGCGCCCGCCCGTCCCGTGCCGAGGTCGAGGAGGTACAGGTCGTTCGGCTGCCGGCTGCCGTTGACGTAGAAGGCGGCCCGCGTCTCGTCAGAGGAGAAGGTGACCGAGCGGATCTGCGCCTCCGGCAGGTCGGGGAGGCGCACGGGGCGCATCGAGGCGGCCTCGTAGAGACGCAGCTCGGTCCGGCCGTCGTTGTTGATCTCGATCCAGAGATATTTCCCGCGCCGCGAGAAGCCCGCCTCTTCGACGTCCCAGTCCGGCTTCTCGACCACCTCGCGCCGGAGGGTCTCGAGGTCCATGCGCACGAGATAGCGGAATTCCGAGGCCTCGTCGCTCAGGTAGTAGAGCCAGCGCCCGTCGCGGCTGAACTCCTGGGGCTCGTTGTACACCTCGCCCTTGTGGGCCGTCAGATTGCGCGCCTGTCCGCTGCGCCGGTCGTACAGGAAGATGTCGGCGTCGGTCTCCGTATAGGTCTTCTGCAGGGCCACGTAGCGCCGGTCGGGGGAGACGGGCCCCAGGTCATAGCCGCCGTCGTTCTGGAACAGGAGCGTGCGCTCGTAGCCGTCGGTCGTCATCTCGTAGAGATCGAAGAAGCGCGCATCGCGCTCGTTGGTGGCAAGGAAGAGCGTGCGGTCGTCCTGCGCCCAGCCCCGGAAGGTGGCCTTGAGGTTCTCACCCGGCGTCAGGTCGCGCATCTCCCCGTCGCGCTCGCGCACGTAGAGATGGGTCATCTCGTTCCCGCCCTGGTCGCTCTGGTAGAGGAACCGATCGTCGGCGGGAAAGTACGACTGGGCCAGGATCGACTCTCCATCCGACCGGGTCAGGGGGAGCGGATCGCCACCGGACACGGGCACCGCCCAGGCGTTCAGGACACCCGTCCGGTCGCTGCTGACCAGGATCGCGTTGCCGTCCGGGGAGAACGAGGCGCCCTGGTAGGCGGTCGTCCCGAGAAAGTCCTCGATCGAGTACTCCGGAACGCTCCGGCTCTCGAGGGCCGGCTCGTGCACCGCGGTGCAGCCGCACAGGACCAGAAGGGCGATGGCCAAGGCGGCCCGACCGACGACGCTCCGGCTGTTCTGGGTTGATGCCATGGGACCCTCGGCCTCCTCTTCAAGCCTGACGTGAGGGGGCATTCTACAGGCGCGCCGGACCTGGGGTAAACTGCGTCTCTTTGGACCCGATCTCGAGGGAGGTTTCCATCGTGCGCCACGCTTCCGTTCGTCGCGTCACCATCGCGTGCCTGCTCCTTGTCGCCGCCCTTCTGGCGGCCGCCCGGCCGGCATCGGCCACCACGGAGAGGCGCGAGCGCGGCGCGCTCGTCATCGAGGGGATTCCCGAGATACCCCCGCGTGTCAGCGACCGCCTGATGCAGTACCAGAACACGCGCTCCGCGCTGATGTATGACTGGACGGTCGATGGGATGGCGGTCCTGATCGGGACGCGCTTCGGCGAGACGGTCCAGGTGCACCAGGTCGAGCGGCCGGGGGGCGACCGGACGCAGATCACCTTCTACCCCGAGCCGATCGGCGGCGCCTCCGCCAATCCCGATCCCAAGACCCGCGGCTTCCTGTTCACCAAGGACGTCGGTGGCGCGGAGAACTTCCAGATCCACTTCCACGACTTCGAGACCGGGGCCGACAGGCTCCTGACAGACGGCACGTCACGCAACACCGGACCCCGCTGGTCGAACCGGGGCGACCGGCTCGCGTTCGCGAGCACCCGGCGGAACGGCCGCGACCTTGATCTCTACGTGGTGGAGCTCGCCCGGCCCGGCCAGGCGCGCGCAGTCCTGGAGAGGGAGGGGGCCTGGAGCGTCCTCGACTGGTCGCCTGACGACCGGCGGCTCCTGGTGCAGAACGAGGTGTCGGTCCATGAGAACTACCTCCACCTGCTCGACCTGGAGACCGGGACTCTCACGCAGGTCAATCCGAAGCCCGGGAAGATCTCCTACCAGGAAGCCCTGTTCGCGAAGCGCGGCCACGGGCTCTACCTGACCTCCGACGAGGGCAGCGAGTTCCAGCGTCTGCGGCACCTTGATCTCGACACAGGCCGCTTCACCGATCTGACCGCCGCGATCCCCTGGGATGTCGAGGAGATCGAGATCTCCCCGGACGGCGAGCGGCTGGCCTTCACGGTCAACGAGAACGGCTACGGACGGCTGTACCTGCTCGAGACCGCCGCGGGGAAAGCGGCCCCCGTCGCGGGCCTCCCCAACGGCGTCGTCGAAAGACTGCGCTTCGACCCCGAGGGCGCGCGCCTGGCGTTCTCGATGGGCTCGGCGGCGGCTCCCGCGGACGTCCATGTCCTGGAACTGAAGGCCGGTCCGCCCGGCCGGACCGCCGGCCGCCTGACGCGCTGGACCACGAGCGAGGTGGGCGGCCTCAACCCGGCCGCCTTCGTCGCCCCCGAGCGCGTGGAATATCCGACCTTCGATCGGCAGGAGGGGGGGCCACGCCGCATCCCCGCGTTCTACTTCAAGCCCAGGAAGGGATCGGGTCCCTTCCCCGTGTTGATCAACATCCACGGCGGGCCGGAGGCGCAATACCGACCCACCTTCTCCGCCACGACGCAGTATTTCGTGAACGAGCTGGCCCTGGCGGTGCTGGCCCCGAACGTACGCGGCTCGTCCGGCTACGGCAAGACCTACCTGACGCTCGACAACGGCATGAGGCGCGAGGACTCGGTCAAGGACGTCGGCGCCCTGCTCGACTGGATCGCCACGCGTCCCGAGCTCGACGCCTCGCGGGTCGTGGTGACCGGCGGCTCGTACGGCGGCTACATGGTCCTGGCCGCCATGACGCATTACAGCCACCGGCTGCGCGCCGGGATCGACACCGTCGGGATCAGCAACTTCGTCACCTTCCTCAGGAACACCTCGAGCTACCGCCAGGATCTCCGCCGGGTCGAGTACGGCGACGAGCGCGACCCGAAGATGCTGGAGTTCCTGGCGCAGATCTCGCCCCTCAGCAGCGTCGACCGGATCCGCAAGCCGATCTTCATCATCCAGGGGCAGAACGACCCGCGCGTGCCGCTTTCCGAGTCGGAGCAGATGCTCTCCGCCATCAAGAAGAACGGCGTGCCGGCGTGGTACCTGATGGCGAAGGACGAAGGGCACGGCTTCCGGAAGAAGACCAACCTGGACTACTACTCCAGCGCCATCGTCCTCTTCCTGGAGACGCACGTGCTGGGGGCGGCCGCCTCCGCGGGCGCGCCGCCAGGATCGTAGGCGGGGCGCATGGCCTCCCCCGGAAAGAGCCTGCAGGCCCGTTTCGCGCCCCGGGGCGTCTGCTTCGGGTGCGGTCCGGCGAACCCGCGCGGACTGCGCGTCGAAAGCCGGATCGACGGCGACGACGTAGTCGCCGAATTCCATCCCGAGAAGCACCACGAGGCGTTCGAAGGCGTGCTGAGCGGCGGCATCATCGGGACGCTTCTCGACTGCCACAGCAACTGGACGGCGGCCTGGGCGCTGATGACCCGGGCCGGGGACGGCCACCCTCCCTGCACCGTGACCGCCGAGTACCATGTCCGGCTGCTGCGGCCGGCCTCCGGCGCGGGCGCTGTCACGCTGCGGGCGAAACCGGCCGAGGTTGGCGTGGACCGGGCGGTCGTCGAGGCGACGCTTTCGGCCGGCGGGAAGGTCTGTGCCACCTGCCGCGGCGTCTTCGTCGCCGTCAAGCCGGGACACCCCGCCTACCATCGCTGGTAGGAGCGGCGTGGTCCCGCGCACCGGCTGGCGATCCGGGGACCGGCCCCCGGCTCAGGGGATGGTGGCGGAGCCGCCGTGGCCGGGACCGAAGCGGGCGGACACCGTCCGCCCCTCGTCGTCGACGATCCGCTCGGCGACGGGGCTTCCGGGATCGAGCGCGAAGTCGATCCGATCGGAGCCCCCGGCGATTCGGGTGAACCGCAAGGTGATGAGGGTCTCGCTCCCCGCGGCAGCGACCGCGCCGTCCGGCGCGAAGCGCGTCATGGAGACTTGAATCTGCCCGGGCGCCGGGCCCCGCACCAGGAAAAGCGGCGGTGTCCTGGGCGCGCCCCGCCTGAGAAGGGGCCCGGGAGCGTGCCCCTCGAACTTCAGGAGAGCCGCAGGGTAGTGGAGGTCGAAGGCGACGGTGAACAGGCCTTCCACGCCGTGCGCCACGACATCAATCTCGAGGCTCGTGCACGTCGCGCGGCCGGCGCGCAGGTAGAGATCGCCAGGCCGCGGCGTCTCGAGGGCGGAACGCAGGGCCGGCAGCGGGCAGGTGGACCTGGCGGATGGCGCCGTCACGGCGAGAATCACCGCGGCAGGCAGTGCCAGGCAGGTGTTTCCGCGGCGCCGCATGGAAGCCCCGAAGCCCCTACGGGCACCCCGGGAGCATGAGAGCGAAGTACTTGATGAAGATGGCGAGGTCGTCAGGTCCGACGTAGTCGTCGCCATCCAGGTCCACCAGGGCATTGTAATCCGGCTCGGCGCTCGTGCTGTTCCAGGCGCGCGCGATCAGGTTCAGGTCCCGGCCGTCGATCCGGCAGTCGCCGTTGGTGTCGGGAGACTTCACGACCTGGATGGCATCCGGCAGGCTGCCGGCGCGGCCGTCCGGGTTCGTGAGCGTCAGGATGCGCGTCCCGAGGGTTGCCGAGCCGGAGACTGTCAGGCCGGCGGCCGCCATGGTCGTGCCACTGACCGTCGTGGTGCCGGCGCTGATGTCAGGGCTGAGGTTGAGGACCGCGCCGGGCAGGAACGAGGCGCCGGTGACCTGGACGGTCTGCGCCGTGCCGCGCACGAAGTAGATCGAATCGGTCTCGGTTTCGACCGCGGAGGTCACGATTGGGGCCGCCGCCTCGGTCACCGCCGTGGCCGCCGTCGGTGCGGTGTACGCGGATGTCTCGTTCGAGTTGATCCACCAGCCGCTTGCCGTGATCACGGTGCCGGACGTCGTCGAAGCCGGCACGTTCACCGTCAGCTGCGTCGAGCCCGAGGCGCCCGTGTTCAGAGTGCCCGGATTCCAGGTGACCTGGTTCCCCGACAGGGTTGCTCCGGCGGTCGCCGACACGAAGGTCGTGCCGGCAGGCACGGTCGCCCGGACCGCGACGCCCGTGGCCGGGGCGTTTCCGGTATTGCCGTAGGACAGGGTGTAGGTCAGGTCGGCGCCGCTCATCACCGGGTCGGGCGTGTCGGCGATGGCCAGCGACAGGATCGGGATCGACGAGACGGTCGTCGTGACGGCGGGACCGGCGGCCGGCGGCGTCTGTACGCTGTCGAGCGTGTAGGTCCCCAGCGTGATCAGGGTGCCGTTCGAAAGCGACGCGGCGACACGCACCACGAACTGCACCGAACCGTTGACGCCCGTGCCCAGGTTGCCGAGACTCCAGTTGACCGTCCCCGACCCGTAGACCCCGCCATTGGCCGCGGAGACGAACGTCGTATTCGCCGGCAGCGTGGCGCTCAGGACCGTCCCGGTGGCCACGGCGTTGCCGCTGTTGGAGAAGTTCACCGTGTAGGTGAGGTTGCCGCCGGCCTGAACCGGGTCGGGCGCGTCGGTCGCCTGGGCGCTGAGCACCGGGCTGCTCACGACGCTCGTCGAGATGGAGGCGCCGGTGACTGGGCTGGTCTGGGCGCTGTCGATGCTGTAGACCCCGCTCGTGATGCCGGTGCCGCTCGGAAGCGGGCTGGCGACGCGCACCACGACCTGCGCTGATCCGGAGCCTCCGGCCGCAAGCGTCCCGAGATTCCAGGTGATCGTGCTGCCGGACAGGGTGCCGCCGTTGGTGGCCGACACGAAGGTGGTGTTGGCGGGCACCGTGTCGACCATCACCGTGCCGGTGGCGTTGGCGTTGCCGTTGTTGGCGTAGCTCAGCGTGTACGTCAGGTTGGCGCCGGCCGGGACCGGATCGGGCGAGTCGGTCTTGGCGACCGCGAGGACCGGCGCGGAGGCGACCGTGGTGGTGATGACGGCCGCGCTGACGGGTGCGGTCTCATTGCAGTCGATGGTCGCGGTTCCGGTGCTGAGGAGCGTGCCGTTCGCCAGTGGGCTCGTGACGTTCACGACCATCTGGACCGAGCCGGAGGCGCCCTCGCCGAGGCTGCCAGTGTTCCAGGTCACGGTGCCGCTCGACAGCGCTCCGCCGCCGGTGGCCGACGAGAAGGTCGTGTTGGCCGGCACGGCCGCGGTCAGGATCACGCCGCTGGCGGCCGTGCTGCCGGTGTTGGCATAGCTCAGAGTGTAGGTCAGGTTGGCGCCGGCCTGGACCGGGTCGGGCGCATCGGCCAGGGTCAGGGACAGCGCCGCCACTGAGCTGACGGTCGTGATGAGCGGGGCGCCGGTCACAGGTGCCGTCTGGGCGCTGTCGATCACCGGGCCGCTGTTGGTGATCGGCGTGCCGTTCGGCAACGGGCTGGCCACGCGCACCACGAGCTGCTGCGAGCCCGTCGCTCCCGCGTTGAGTGTCCCGAGGCTCCAGCTGACGGTGCCGCCCGACAGCACGCCACCGCCCGTGGCGCTCACGAAGGTGGTGTTGACTGGCAGGGCGTCGGTGAGCACGGTCGTGGTGGCGTTGGCGTTGCCGGCGTTCGAGTAGCTGATGGTGTAGGTGATGTTGCTGCCCGCGTTGACCGGATCGGGCGAGCCGGTCATCGACGCCGCCAGGACCGGCGACGACGCGACGGTCGTGGTCACCGCGGCGCCGCTCACCGGATTCGTCTGGGCGCTGTCGATGCTGTAGGTGCCGTTGGTGATGATCGTGCCGTTGGCCAGCGGGCTGTTGACCCGCACCACGAGCTGCGCCTGGCCCGAGACGCCGGCCGCGAGTGAGCCGATGGCCCAGGTGACGATACTGGCCGCCGCGGTGCCGCCGTTCGAGGCGCTCACGAAGGTCGTGCTGGCGGGCAGCGTGTCGGAAAGCACCACGCCGGTGGCATCAGCGTTCCCGGTGTTGGCGTATTGGACCGTGTAGGTGATGTTGCTGCCGGCGTCGACCGGGTCGGGGGCGTCCATCGCCGACACGGACAGCACCGGCGCCGACGCGACCGTGGTGGTGATCGCCGCGCCGCTCACCGGGGCGGTCTGATCACAGTCAATCGAGGCCGCACCGCTGGTGATGATGGTGCCGTTCGCGAGCGGGCTCGTGATACGCACAACCATCTGGACGGAGCCGGAGGCGCCGGCGTTCACGGTTCCGGCACTCCAGGTGACGGTGCCGCCCGACAGTGTCCCGCCGGCGGTCGCCGACACAAAGGAGGTGTTCGCCGGCACGGTGTCGGTCAGGATGACCCCGGTCGCCGCCGCAGTGCCGGTGTTCGTGTAGCTCAGCGTATAAGTCAGGTTGGCGCCTGCCTGCACGGGATCGGGGCTGTCGGTCCGTGTCAGGCCGAGCGCCGGCGTCGAGACGACCGTCGTGGTCACGGCGGCGCCGGCAGCCGGGCTCGTCTGGGTGCTGTCGATGCTGTAGGTTCCGTTGGTGATGATGGTGCCGTCGGCCAGCGGGCTGTTGACCCGCACCACGAGCTGCAGCGACCCGGAGGCGCCCGCGTTGAGGGTGCCCAGGCTCCAGGACGCGACGCCGCCCGAGACGGTCGGGGTGATCGTCGAGGAGACGTACGACGTGTTGGCCGGCAGCGTGTCGGTGAGGACGGTGCCGGTCGCGTTCGCGTTGCCGCTGTTCGAATAGCTGATCGTATAGGTAATGTTGCTGCCGGGGTTGACGGGGTCGGGCGCGTCGGTCGCCGACACCGCCAGCACCGGCGCCGCGGTCACGGTGGTGGTCACGGCGGCGCCGGTGACGATGTTCGTCTGCGTGCTGTCGATGCTGTAGGTGCCGTTGGTGATGACGGTGCCGTTCGCCAGCGGGCTGTTGGCGCGCACCACGAGCTGCACGGACCCGGAGGCGCCGGCCGCGAGGGACCCGATGGCCCAGGTGACGACGCCGCCCGTCGCCGTGCCGCCGTTCGTGGCGCTCACGAAGGTCGTGTTGACCGGCACCGTGTCGGAGAGCACCACGCCGGTGGCGTCGGCGCTCCCGGTATTGGCGTAGTTGATCGTGTAGGTGATGTTGGCGCCGGCGTCGACCGGGTCGGGGGCGTCGGTCTTCGAGACCGTCAGGACCGGCACCGAGGAGACCGTGGTGGTGACGGCGGCGCCGCTCACGGGACTGGTCTCGGCGGAGTCGATGCCATGGGTGCCGTTGGTGATGATCGTGCCGTTGGCCAGGGGGCTGGTGACGCGCACCACGAGCTGAGCGGAGCCGGAGGCCCCGGCCGCCAGGGTGCCGACGTTCCAGGTCACGACCCCCGCCGACTCGGCGCCACCGCCGGTCGCCGACACGAAGGTGGTGTTGACCGGGATAGTGTCGGTCAGGACGACCGCCGAGGCGCTGGCGTTGCCGGTGTTGGCATAGTTGATCGTATAGGTGATGTTGCCACCGGACTGGACCGGGTCGGGGGAATCGGTCTTCGAAATCGTCAGCACCGGCGTCGCCGTCACGGTCGTCGTCACCGCGCCGCCGCCGACCGGGCTCGTCTCGACCGAGTCGATGGCGTAGGAGGCGTTCGTGATGGTCGAGCCGTTGGCGAGCGGGCTGTTGACCCGCGCCACCATCTGGACCGAGCCGGACGCCCCGGCGTTCAGCGGACCGATGCTCCAGGTGACCGTGCCCGCGGTGTGCGTCCCTCCCCCCGTGGCCGAAACGAAGCTGGTGTTGGCCGGCAGCGCGTCGGTGATCACCACTCCAGAGGCGTTCATGTTGCCGGTGTTGGAGTAGCCGATGGTGTAGGTGATGTTGCCGCCGGCGTTGACAGGGTCAGGCGCGTCGGTCTTGCTGATCGTCAGGACCGGCGCCGAGGTGACGGTGGTGGTCACGGCTGCGCCACTGACAGGGGTCGTCTGGGCGCTGTCGATGTTGTAGGTGCCGTTGGTGATGATCGTGCCGTTGGCCAGCGGCGAATTGACCCGCACGACCATCTGCACCGATCCGGAAGCCCCCGCGGCGAGCGTGCCGGCGCTCCATGTGACCGTGCCGGCGGAAAGAGTCCCGCCGCCGGTGGCCGACACGAAGGTCGTGCTGGCCGGGAGTGTGTCGGTGAGGATGACGCTCGTGGCCGAGGCATTGCCGGTGTTCGAGTAGCCGAAGGTATAGGTGATGTTGCTGCCGGCGCTCACCGGGTCGGGGGCGTCCGTTGCGGAAAGTGAAAGCAAGGGCGCGGTCGGCGCGACCGGAGTGCCCGAACGCTCCGCCGAAGGCAGGCTCACGTTCTGCGCAGTGTCATAGGCCTGAACGACAAAGTAGTAGGTGACTCCCGTCGTCAGCCCGGTCACGCGATACGAGATTACGTTCCCGACATCGATGACGTTCGGGTGAGAGCCGGGAGTCGTGCCGTAAGACACAATGTAGCCGTCGAGGTCCGGTTCGCTGTTCGGCGCCCAGGACAGAAGCAGGTCATTGGCGCCGGCGAAACTCGTCGTCGCGCCCGCGGCGAGAAGGAGTGTCAGGCCGCATGTCACAACCATCAACGCTTTCAGGAGAATCGATCCGCGACCAGTCACTCGTTGCTCCTCCGTTGCCTGCGACACGAGCGAGACGCGACGTCGGGCCACTGCAACGTCGGTGCCAGCCATCACGGTGGGAGTTTTCGCCCCTGCGGCGGGAACTTCTTGCGTTGCGGAGTTTAGGTGTGTTGAGTTTTTCGACGGGCCATGTCAAGGCGATGAAGGACCGTCAACGTTATCGCGCATGACGGATCGGTGCTGGCGGAGGGTCAGGG
>Ga0247727_10004679_pt1 | contig 28782 bp, 27 predicted proteins | sample WisWelCaveWW1625_FD_202498 | JGI IMG/M metagenome (GOLD analysis project Ga0247727, IMG submission 202498) | Biofilm microbial communities from Wishing Well Cave, Virginia, United States - WW16-25 | ecosystem: Environmental > Aquatic > Deep subsurface > Groundwater > Cave microbial mat | place...
TCGAACATCTCCACCGCGCCCTCGCGCGCGGGCAATGGATAGACGCTGGGCCATTGGGTGGCCGAACCGGCCGAGCCAATTTTCATCGCGTCACAATTAATATCGGCGGCGCTCCACACGGTGATGTTGGCCTTGGCCGCTTTGCGAATGCCCATAAACGAAGGATAGCGCGGTTCATTGATGTCTTTCACCGTGCCAATGACAGCCGGTAGTTTGGCCGTGACGATTTGCCGTCCCTCTTCCAGCAGACGCTCGGCCGTGATGGTTTTGGCGGCGGGGTCAAGCTCGGCAATTTTGATGGTGTAGGTGAGCGGGGCAAAGCCGAGGCGGCGCGCCACCCCAATCGGCGTGAGGCCGGTGTCACCGTCAATGGCCTGCTTGCCAAAGAGGATGAGGTCCACATCGCCCAGCTTCTTGATCGCCTGCGCCAGCACGTAGGAGGTGGCCAGCGCATCCGAGCCTTTGAGCGCGGGGTCCGAAATCAAAATGGCTTCATCACAGCCCATCGCAATACAGGTCTTCAGCGCTTCTTTGGCGCTCTCCGGCCCCATGCTGATGGCGGTGGCCTTGCCCCCATGTTTTTCTTTTAGCCGGATGGCTTCTTCAATCGCGTACTCGTCCCACGGATTGACGACCGGGGCCGAGTCGGCGGTGACCCGCCCGCTCTCCACACCCATTTTGGCGGCCGAGTCGGGGGTTTGTTTGATAAAGGCAACGACGTGCATAGATTTAGATATACTAAGCGCGGGCACAAATTGCGCTTTTGGCGCCTCCTGTCAACGAATGTCCAACCGCTTCGCGTAAACGAATAAGGCAATTCAGGCGGCAGGCCATTCGTTTATTCGTTTCCTATTCGTTGACAAAAGCGCGATCAATGCCCGCGCGCAGTATAATCTCCTTGTCAATCCCGGTTTGGCCGGGCTGAATCAAAACACGGGACGCGGCTGCCATTGGAAGCGGCAACCGCGTCCCGCATTATAGCATTACTATAGAGGTTAAGATTTGCTTTTTGAGTCCGGTGTCAACGGATTGCTTCGCACAACCGATAAACGGATAGCGCGCGCTGGCGCTAGCGGAGTCCGTTTACGCGAAGAAACCCGTTTTCTTGCCTTCGGCGGAAAACGGATTTCTCGGATCCCCTTCTTAGACAGAAGCCAGATAGGTTTTTATTGAATCACGTCAACCGTGGTGTCCTTGTTGGATTTCCAGGTGTAGGTCTGGCCGCTCTCGGTGACACATTCCCCCTCGCCGCGCACCACCAGCTTGCCAGCGCCCGTCGCTTCCAGATGCGCGTTGGCGCCGCTCAGGGTGAGCTTGATGCCTTTCACCCCTTTGGCCGTCATACTGCCGCCGCCGATGCGGAGGGTGGTGTTGCCCGCGACATGTTTGACAAACGTGGAGCCGCTGGCAATGGCCAGCGCGCCTTTGGTGGGCTTGGTATAGACCACCGCCCCGGCCAGGGTGGACAGCGACAGTGTGGCAAAATCGCCGGTGAAGACCAGGGTGCCATCACCATCGCAGGTGATTTTCCCGGTGCCAGCCGCCGCCGCCGAAACGGAGGGCGCGCCGACCGCGCCCAGCGCCAGTCCTAAAACCAACAAGCCATTCAGAAGTTTGATACGTGGGTTCATGGTGTAATCTCCTTTAACCTTGATTATGCTCCCCCCCGTTGTCGCGGCATTAGGCGGATGTAAAAAAACTGTGACGCCGGGTGATACAGCCGCCCACCCCGCCAAACCCGCGTGATATAATCTCGCGCGTTTGTGGAGACCCCATGTTGTCACATCGGAATATCATTATTGGATTGGTGTTGGTGAGTCTGGTTGTCGGCGGTGGATACTATTGGCGGCAACAGCAACAAGCCGCGCAGGCCGCGCGGCTGGCCGCGATTCGGGAGGCGGTGGCCGAGCGCGGCGACATCTTTGCCACCGTCAGCGCCACCGGCAATCTCGCGCCGCAAGCGCAAGTTAATCTCTTCTTCGCTTCGACCACCCCGGCCTTCATCACCCAAGTCAACGTGGTCCTGGGGCAAACGGTGAAACAGGGCGAAATACTGGCCACACTGGACACGACTGAATTAGAAATGACGGTAGCCCAGGCCCAACAATCCCTACAATCCGCTCAACTAAATCTTGAAACGCTCACCACGCCCGCGCGCCCCGAAGATGTGGCGGTGGCGGAGGCAAATGTAAAAGTAGCGAAGGCCCGTGTCTATCAAGCATCGCAAGGCGCGAGTGAAAGCGATGATGACATCGCCTTGCTCAATCTGCGCCTGGCCCAAAATGCGCTGGATCAGACCTATGACTTGATGGCGCAATTGGAAGAGCAAGGCCGGTGGGATCAGAAGAACGATTTGCAATCCCAGGCCGACCAGCAGGTGCAAGCGGCGAAGGTTGCGAACTTGCGTTATCAAGCCACGCAAAATCCACAAAGTTTTGGCCCGGTGGCCTCGGCCCTGGCCGGGGTCGAGCAGGCGCAGGCCGCGCTCGATGTGCTCAAGGCTGGGCTAGGCACCGAAGATATTAAGATTGCGGAACTGCGTGTGAGTCAGGCGGAGGCCGCTCTGCAACTGGCCCAAAATAGTTTGGTCGAGGCCCAAATCAGCGCGCCGTTTGCGGGCGTGGTGGCGGCGGTGAATATCCGCGCGGGCGAACCCGCCAGCAGTGTCCTTCCCGCCATCGTGCTGGCGGATGTGAGTCAGTTCTATTTGGATGTAGCCGTGGATGAGGTGGATGTGGCGCGGGTGACGGTCGGCCAACCCGTGACCGTCACCCTTGATGCTTTGCCCAATGTCTTGCTCTCGGCCACCGTTGAAAAAATTGCGCCCACCGCCACCAACACGCAAGGCGTGGTAAGTTACCTGGTGCGTCTAGCGCTGGCCGAGAGTGACGCGCCCCTGCGCGGCGGCATGACGGCGACGGGGGCGATTGTGGTGGCCGAGGCGCGCGCAGTGGTGCTGGTGCCCAATTGGGCCATCCGGCGCGACCGGCAAACGGGCGAGGCGTTTGTGGGCCTGATGCGAAATGGCGTAATCGAAGAGGTGTCGGTGACGCTGGGCTTGCGCGACGAGACCTTCAGCGAAATCGTGAGCGGCGTTAGCGCGGGCGAGGTGGTGGCGGTGGATACCACGCGGGAGCAGTTTAGAATTTTGGGAGGCGGGCAGTGAGGTGATACGTGGGCGCTTCACGCATCACGCCTTACACCACAGACCATGAAACGTATTCTTAATTACCTCCGCGCGCGCCTGGGCTGGATTATTTTCTCCATACTCGTCGGTTTGGGGATCGGTGGGTATTACCTTTATCAACAGATTCAGGCCGAGCAGGCCCGGCAACAATCGCTGGCGACGCTCCGCACCGAAGTCATCGGGCGCGGCGACATCGTCTCCATCGTCAGCGCCACCGGCGCGATTCTGCCAGAGCAACAGGTTAATCTTTTCTTTCAATTACCCGGCCTGGTAACGGAGGTGTCGGTGGCGAGTGGGGATGAAGTGAAGGCCGGGCAAGTGTTGGCGCAACTCGACGACGCCGATTTGCGCCTGGCCGCGCAACAGGCCAGCGATGCCCTCACCGTCGCCGAACTTAATCGCCAAAAATTATTGGCCGGGCCAACGGCTGGCGATGTTGCCATAGCCCAAGCCAATTTGCGCGCGGCCAATGCCAGCGCCTATGATTTATCAAAGGGCCTGCCCCAACAGGAAATTGACATCGCCCAATTGCAATACGATAGTCAACTCGCCGTTTATCAACGTATCTCCAATCAGTACAATGGGGCGGTGCAGTTTGCCCAAGATTATCCGCAGTTTGCGCTCCCACTAGAAACGCTGGATACGCTCAAGGCCAATGCCGAGGCCGCGTTCTATTCGGCTGAGATCGCGCGCCTGCAATTGGAGCAGGTGCAGGACAGCGCCGACCCAGGCGCGCTGTCGGTGGCCTATGCCCAAATCGTTCAGGCGCAGGCGGTGTTGAGTCAAACGCTCGCGCCCACCCCCGATTTACAAATCGCGCTGGCCGACCTGGCGGTGGAGCAGGCCCGGACCGCGCTGAACCAGGCCGAATTACGCTTGAGCCGCGCCCAACTCACCGCGCCGTTTGATGGGGTGGTGGCGCTGGTCAATGTCAAGACCGGCGAAGCCGCTGGCACGGCCCCCGCTATCGGGTTGATTGATGTGACTCAATTTCATTTGGATGTGACGGTGGATGAAGTGGATGTAGCGCAGTTGGCGGTGGGCCAGGGAGTGAGCCTCACGGTGGATGCTCTGCCCGGTGTGCCATTGAGCGGTAAGGTTGACCGTCTCGCGCCGACCGCCGTGGGCGCGAGTGGCCTCGTCAACTATGCCGTGCGCTTGGTATTAGATCCCACCGAGGCGGCTCTGCGCGCGGGCATGAGCGCCACCGCCGCCATCACCGTGGCCGAGGCCCGCGACGTGGCGCTGGTGCCCAACTGGGCCATCCGCCGCGACCGCCGCACCGGGCAAGCCTATGCCAGTTTGAAAGTGGGCGAGGCATTAATCGAAGTAGAAATTGAAACCGGTCTGCGCGGCGAGAGCTACACCGAAGTTCTCAGCGGGGTAAGTCTGGGCGATGTGGCGGCGATTAGCAACGAGCGCGAAAAACTTGATGTTTGGGGGGGCGGCGGGTAACTTTTTTGCAACGAGTGAATCGGCTAAAATATGGCTGGAGGTTATCATGAACACTATGACGGCTGAAACCCTATTACGTGACATCTTTGATGCTGAAGCGGCTTTACACTGGTTTGAGCAAAAATACGGCTTGCTGTCTGAAACCTTTTACCAGGTGTATCAGCAGGGCCTCTTGCGCGATGAAGACCCGGATGAGATTCAGGAGTATTTGTCATGGGCGGGCTCATGGGAGATTTTTATGGACCGGCGCCAGCGGTATAACCAGGCGATTGAACTGCGACGATCACAACTTAACCGTCCGGCCTCTCTGCTTGAATTACACTTTAATCAATTGCGCGTGCCAGTATAAGCCATGTCAAATGCCCTAAATGCCTATGGTGAGTATGCCCAATGAGCCAGACCAGCGGGATTTTACGTGGGCAGGTGATTTTCCATTCCGGGCACATCCTGCGCGTGTTTGAGCAGATAGACTTTATTGCCCACCGCATCCTGAAGTATTTCTACGAAGTTACGCGGGAGGATGAGCAACTTTGGTGGTATGACCCAATGCCCCATCCGAATGTGCCAGAACTTCAAAGCACGCACCCTCATCACAAACACGTCCCCCCAGATATTAAACACAATCGAATTCCTGCATCGGGTCTATCTTTTACCGAGCCTAATCTCCCGCAACTTATTGCCGAAATTGAGGCGGTCAGCGCGAGTCTTTCGCCATGACCCGCCTCGCCCTCCTCGCCGACATTCACGGCAACCTGCCCGCGCTGGAAGCCCTTCAACGCGACCTCGCCCAATTCACGGTGGAGGCCGTCATCGTCGCGGGCGATGTGGTGAATTGGGGGCCGTTCTCGGCGCAGGTGATGGAACGCGTGGTCAACGAACAGTGGGCGGTGATTCGGGGCAACAATGAATTTTATTTGCTCGAATACCAAACGCCACGCGAACCCGAAGCCTGGCGACACTACACCATACCCCTCTGGCTCAAACGGCAATTGGCGGGACGCTGGCACAGCGTTATCGCCGCGTGGCCCGACACGTTGAGTCTGCGCTTTGCCGATGCGCCACCCATTCGCGTGGTGCATGGCACACCTCAGGGCAATAGCGACCCCATTTACCCCACCACCCCCGAAGCCGAACTCACCCCGCTCCTCGCCGGCCTGGAAGAGCGCACGCTGATTGCGGGCCACACGCATCTACCCATGGATAGGCGCGTCAACGGTTGGCGCTTATTAAATCCCGGCTCGGTCGGCTTGCCGATGGATGGCACGTTTCCGGCCAGTTATATGTTGTTGGAAGCGAGCGATGGTGATTGGCAAGCCACGTTTCGCCAGGTGCCTTACGATAACGAGCCGTTGTTCCATGAATTTGAGCGGCAGGGTTTTGTGGAGGAGTGCGGGGTGGTGGCTCACCTCGCCGTCGAAGAATTCAAGACCGGGCGTTTGCGCGTCCTGCCGTTTCTCAGTTGGCATCAGGCCACCTGCCCCACCGCGCCCCTCACCGCCGACCTGCTTCCCGAATTTGCCCGCGCCAACATTTGGGATTACACCCCGCGTGGGTTTCATGTCAACTTACAAGGAGAAACCCGGTTTCCGCCATAGGCGAGAAACCGGGTTTCTGGCCTTCGGTATGGACTCCTCCGAACTCTTCCGCCTCGCCCTGCGCGCCATCGCCGCCAACAAACTACGCGCCGCGCTGACGATGCTGGGCATCATCATCGGCGTGGCCGCCGTCATCACCTTGCTCTCCGTCGGGCAAGGCGTCGAGCAATACGTCACCGAACAATTTCAGGGCATCGGCTCCAGTTTGCTGTTTGTGTTTCCCGGCGGGCCGGAAGAACAAGGCGGCCCGCCCGGCGATGACAGCGGCCCGCGCGACAAGCCATTGACCAACCAGGATGGCGAAGCGTTAACTGACTCGTTTCGCGTGCCCAGCGCCGAGGCCATCGCGCTCGAATACTTTGGCTTTGGCACGGTGGGTTATGGGCGCGAGAGTATGAACGTGCAAGTGAGCGGCGTCAGCGTGAACTACCAACAGGTGCGGCAATTTTTTGTGGCGGAGGGCGAGTTCTTCTCCGAGGCCGATGAGCGCGGCGCGGCGCGCGTGGCGGTGCTGGGCCAAACGGTGGTCACGACGCTCTTCCCCGAAGCGTATCCGCTGGGCCAAACCATCAAAATTAACAACCTACCCTTCAAGGTCATTGGTCTGCTCGAATCGAAAGGCGGCGGACTCTTTGGGGACCAGGACTCGGTGGTGCTGATTCCATTGTCCACCGCGCAACAACGGCTGTTCAACGCACGCGGGCTGGATGGCAAATATCAAGTGTCCATCATTCACGCGCAGGCCCACAGCGACGAGGCGATGGAATCACTGGCCGCCGAAATCACCGAGGTGTTGCGCGAGCGCCACAATATCCGGTTTCGAGATGAAGATGATTTTACGGTCGTGACCCAATCCGATTTAATTTCGGCCTTTGGCGAGGTGACAGGGGTGCTGACCATTTTCCTAGGGGCCATCGCCGGTATCTCTCTACTGGTGGGCGGCATTGGCATTATGAACATCATGCTGGTCTCCGTCACCGAGCGCACCAAAGAGATCGGCCTCCGCAAAGCGGTGGGCGCGAAACGCCGCGACATCCTCACCCAATTTTTGATTGAAGCCATCACGCTCTCCCTCCTGGGCGGACTCATCGGCATTGCCCTCGGCGCGGCTGGCACCCTGGCGGTAGCCTACTTTCAACCCGATGTGCCGGTAACGCTCTCGTGGGCCAGCGTCCTGCTCGCCACCACCTTCTCGGCCGCCATTGGTTTGTTCTTTGGCATGTACCCGGCCATTCGCGCTTCGGCGTTGAGTCCGATTGTGGCGCTGAGATATGAGTAATTGGTAAATAGTAATTACCAATTACCAATTACCAAATGCTGTCTGAAAATCTTCGCCTCGCCCTCCGCTCCCTCTCCGCCAACAAACTGCGCGCGGCCCTGACCATGCTGGGCATCGCCATTGGGGTGGCGGCGGTGATTACGCTGTTGTCGGTCGGGCAAGGTGTGTCGCGCTATGTGGCGGCGCAATTTGAGGGGCTTGGTTCTAATTTGCTATTTGTCTTTCCGGGCCAGTTTCGCCCCGGAAGCGGGCCGCCCGGGCGACGCGGTGGCGACACCCCTCTCACCGAGGGCGATGCGCTGGCGCTGGCCGACCCGCTACGCGTGCCAGACGCCGCGCGGGTGGTGCCGCTTCTGGGCCGTACGGTAATCGCGTCGGCCGGCCAGAATTCCACCTCGGTGAGTCTGCGCGCCACCACGCCCGATTATGCCCCCGCCCGCAATTATCAGGTTTTGTCGGGCCGCTTCCTCACCCAGGATGATTTGGACGAACGCGCGCGCGTCGTCGTCATCGGGCAGACCACGCTTAACCATCTCTTTGCGCCCGACGAAGACGCGCTGGGCGCGACCATCCGCATCAATGGCTTTCCGTTTCGCATCATCGGTATCCTCGATAAAAAGGGCGCCTCGCCGTTTGGGGATGAGGATGACACGTTGATGATTCCCTATACCACCGCGGTTGCGCGCTTGTTCTCGGTGCGGGCCGCCAATGGCGAACAGCGCGTGTCCCTCATCCTGGTGCAGGCCGCCGACCCCGCGCGACAGGATGCGCTCATTGCCCAGGTCTCCGAAGTGTTGCGTGACCGGCATGGCATCCCCTATCGGGGCGAAGACGATTTCACCGTATTGTCCGAGGATGATCTGGTGTCGGCCTTTCAACAGGTGACGGGCGTGCTCACCGCCTTCCTCGGCGCGATTGCGGGCATCGCGTTGCTGGTGGGCGGCATCGGCATTATGAACATCATGCTCGTCACCGTCACCGAGCGCACCAAAGAGATTGGCCTCCGCAAAGCGGTCGGCGCAAAACGCTTGCATGTCCTCACCCAGTTTTTGGTAGAGTCGGTAGTGCTCTCTCTGTTGGGCGGCGTGTTTGGGATTGGGGTGGGCACGTTGGGCGCGTGGGGAATTCAACAGGCCGTGCCGCAATTGGATACAAGCGTAGGTCTGAGCAGTGTGACGCTGGCCGTGGGCTTTTCGGTGGCGGTGGGCTTGTTCTTTGGCCTTTACCCTGCCCTGCGCGCCTCGGCGCTCAGTCCCATTGAAGCGCTACGTTACGAATAGTCAGGCAAAATCCCAAGCCAGCTTAAATCCAATACTGTTTAGGTAAGGCCGCCAGAAACCCGGTTTTTTGAAAAAACCGGGTTTCTAGCCTCGCTAACTTAACAGTATTGGGTCTGAATCCGTTCATCCCGGCAATCCGTGTTCTCTCCTTCGCCGATACACCCCATACCCCAACGCGCTCAAACCGACCACGACCAACAAGATGATGGCGATGACGGGCCAGAGTGTCGCTATACTTTGCGCCTCGACGCTAACGCGAAACGGGTAACTGCCCTCCACCGCATGACCATCCTTGCCCACCGCTTTCCACTGAACGGTGTAGTTGCCGATGGCGAGCGGCACACTCAGTTGGGCCGAAAGGGTGTTACCATTAATCTGTAGCGTGAGACCCGGCACGCTCTGAAAGTTGTCGGTCAGCAATTCAAACATGCTTCCAGGCGAAAGCGGTTCGTTGAACGTGAGCCGAATCTCGGCCAGGGTGGGGAGCGCCAGCGCGCCCGGCGCGGGCGAGGCGCTCACCAATTCAGTGTGCGCGAACACCGGAAAAGCCAGGACCAGGCTCGCCGCCAAGACCACAGAGAGTTTGAGCAAAATAGCGATTCGCATTAAGTATTTCTTCGTGTTCCTTCGTGGCCTTAGGGTCCGTAAAAGAATAACTTCCGCTCTCGCCGGATTCCCTGGCACAGCCCGCCAGGGCAAGTGTGTAATCCGGCGTTCGGTCGGCTGGATTACAAATCCAGCCGGAGCAAACCGGGAAGTTATATTTTTACAAGCGCTTAGTGGATTCTATTTCACCACCAGCGTCAATACCTCACGCAATTCCGCGGGCGACACCGGCCCCCCCAGGCGCGCGACCACCCGGCCCTCTGCATCCAGCACATACGTCCACGGTTCGCTAAGTAAATGCCATTCAGCCATCTCATCCGCAAACACGAGCGGCGGGCCAAAATCTTTATAGACCTCGATGTGAATAAAGTTCGCCGAGTCTTTCCAATCCGTATACACGGCTTTGATACTGTCCACCACGGGCGCGCATAGACGGCTGGTGCAAAACGCGGGCGTGGCAAAGGTCACGATGGTTGGCTGGCCCGATTGTAACGCCTCGGCCACGGTCAATTGATACAAGCCCAACTCCGGCACGGGGTCGGAGGTCAGTTTGGCAATGTCCGGCTCGGTGGTGAGGGTGCGGTTCTGGCTAGCCGGTGGCGCCTCGCCGATGTCGGGCGCAGAGACGGTATCACTAATCGTCACCACAAACTGCGCCTCGGCCTGGCGCCCATCAGCGCGCGTTAAGGCGGCGACCAGGCCCCAGCGTCCGGCTACTTTCATCTCCGGATAAACCACCCAATACGGCAAATCGTAATCGCTATAGCCGGTCGCCGCGCCAGACCAGGTTGGCGTCGCCGTGCCGGAGCTTAAATCAAAGGCCGTCACCATTACCATCGTGGCATCGGCAATGGGATGCGCGCCCTGAAACATCACAAACGGGATGCGAGGCGTGCCCACGCCAAAATCATTGGACGCCACCCCCACCGAAATCGCGTCTGGCCCGGATACGATGGCGGTGGGTGTGGGCGGGGTCGTGGCTGGCGCGGCGCAGGCGGTGAATGTCAGAGCCACTAGCGCAAAACTCAGTATGGAGGTGTGGAAGTGTGGGCGTGAGTTGAACATCGCTGTATTATACTGGCGAAAATTTAGGCGATGTATAATCAAGCCAAGAGTCAAAGAAAGGAAACTGCCATGGTCGCCGTGCAAGGCATCTACGATGGAAAAAGCGTCCGCCTATTGGACCCGATAGACATCAACACCCCACACCGGGTGATTGTCACCTTCCTTGAAGAAATCACCGCATCCCCGGCCCAAAATGTGGGCGATGCTCTGGAGCCGTTCATCGGGACATGGGCTGACTTGTCCGCCGAGGACGAGCAGGTTTTTCACGCTATTCTGGAGGCTAGAGCAGATTACTTTACAAGCCGTCAATTTGAACTCGATGGTAAAGGCACTACAGCATGAAATCTTGTATCTTGGACACGGATATTTTAATGCCACTCTTTAAGGGCGTTCCTAAAGTAGCGGAACGCGCCCGACTGCACCGAAACGAACATGGCAGTCTCAATATCACGCTAATCACTTATTACGAAGTGATGAAAGGCCACGCTTACGTCCACGCCTATGACCGGCAAAAGGTGTTCGAATCTTTTTGCGAACGAAACCGAGTTTTGCCGCTTGACCAAAGGGGATATTTTGATTGCCGGAATTGCGTTGGCGGGTAATTACGTGCTGGTCACGCAAAACGTCAAACATTTTCAACGGATTACTGATTTGGAAGTGGAAAACTGGGTGAGTTGATTACTTGATTCCGAACCAGGCCCACGCGCCCACCACCCCCGCCTCCACTAATGAGGCCGCGCCGATAAAGATAAAGGCGTCGCGCCAAAATGTGACGGGGAACAGGCGAATAAGCGAATCCGACCACAGGAACATCCACGTCCCGCCCTCGAAAAAGACTTGATGGAATTGCACAAACAATTGATCAAAGTTGATGGCGAGGTAGAGGATGAGGCCAATATAGATGACGAGGGTGATCCCCACCCCACTGAGCAATGCCCCACGCAAAGCCAGGCGCTCTCCCGTAAAAAACAAGGTGAGGCCGCTGGCCAGCACGATCAAACTGGCGACGGCCCACACCGTCAACGCCCCCCGCGTCACGATTTGCACGTCAAGCATGTGCTTCACTTCGCGGTCGTTGTAGAAATAGGAGCAGTCGCGCGGGCCATAGTGCGCCCCGTATGTCGGACACGACTCCGGCGGGGCTTGCGTGCCAGCGGGCGAAATCCCGTCTTCCGAAAACTTCCACGCCTCAATCTTTCCAACGCGGGGGTCGCTTAGAATGTAATCTATCGAGCGTTGCGACCAGTATAAGCGGTGAGCTTTGGTGAAGCCATAGAAGTCATCGGGAAAGTACGGCAGGTTGTATTCGATGTTGGGAAAGAGCGGCGTCATCAGCAGGCGCACATTGGTGAGTGTGAGCACGACGGGGATGAGGACGAGCAGGGCCATGCGGCAAAGCAGGATTAACCAGGGGGGCATGGGTTGCATTGAGACTCCAAACAATTACGGGCCAAAGAGTTGATAGATGCCGCCGCCGAGGATAAAGCGCAAGGCCATGGAATTTGAGATGAGTTCAACCGAGGCTACATCGTCGGTGAAAACGCGCAAGCGGGTGGATTGGGGCGTAGGTTGCAGGTTGTCCAGCGCCCAGGTGAGCGTCTGCGTGAGAAGTGGATGGGTGTTGGCTGGCAAGCGGTCAAGGTTCTCCACCAGATGGCTGGCGTGGGTGGGTAACACGGTGGCATAGACGATGCTGTTAAACGAGTTGGGCACATCCACCACATACACCGAGGCGAACACGCTTTGCAGGGTCCCGACCATGCCCTCGACCAAACGGCGATCACCGGGCAAGCCATCGCTGTCAGGCGTGCGACCGACGTTGATGACCAACACGCCATCTTCAACCAGATGCGCTTTGACCGACTGAAAAAATTCCTGAGTGGTGAGGTGGGCGGGGATATAGGGCAGGCGATAGGCATCAATGCCCACCACCGAGTAGCGCCGGGCCGAATGCTCCAACGCCCAACGCCCATCTTCCACGATGACGTTGAGGTTGGGTTCGGTCATATCAAAATAGCGCCGACCCGCCTCCACGATGTCGGGGTCAATCTCGATGCCGTCAATTGGAATCGGGCCATAGACCGCGGTGTATTGTTTGGAAATCGTCCCGGCGGCCAGGCCCACAATGGCGAGGCTCTGCACCTCGGCCGGGGTGTGCGCGGCGTTGAAGTAGGGCGCGGCCAGAAATAAATCCCAGGTCCCGTGGGTGGCAAGTTGCTGAGGGTTGTAAACGGAGTGAATGCCCTGCCCTTCGTTGAGCAACAAGAAGCGTGTACCATTGCGCTCTACGACTTGAATAAAGTTGTAGGACGATTCGGTTTCGTAAAGCAGGCCCTCCATCGGGCGAATGGGGCCGGCGAGGAAGCGACCAGCCAGCAGGCCCAGCACCACCGGCGCAGTTAAGGCCAATAGCCCACGCCGCCGGTCAACCACCAATAATCCAATTAAGGCCACGACCAAGAGCAAGCCCGCGAATAACAAAAATGTTTTGGTGGTGCCGATGGTGGGGATGAGCCACAGCACCGGCAGGAACGTGCCCACAATCGAGCCAAGCGTGGACACCGCATACATTTGCCCGGCCACTTCGCCCGCATGCTTGGAATCCGTCAGCGCCAATCGAATCGCAAACGGCGAGACACAGCCCAACAGCGTGACCGGAATCGAAAACAAAATCAGCACGCCGAGAAACGAGCCGCCTAGCACCGCCGCATCAAAACTCTCCCAGGCCCGCGCCGCAAAAACCAACACCGGGCGCGCGATGAGGGGGACGAGGCCGGTGAAAAACGCCGCCACCGTAAGCAATGAGTAAAACGTGCGCGGGTTCGGGCTTCGATCGGCCCAGCGTCCGCCAATGAAATAGCCTGCGGTGAGATAGACCAGCATCAGGCCGATGATGTTGGCCCACACCAAATTGCTGGTGCCAAAGATGTTGCCGAGCAAACGCGAGGCCGAGATTTCGACCGCCAGCACCGTCATGCCGGAGGTGAAGACGGTGAGGAGGAGGTAACGGCGGGAGGGGAGGGGCATTGGGAGATTGGAGATTAGAGATTGGTGAGGTGGGTGCGGCGGCGGCGTGACCGCCAAAGCCAAACGCCGATCAAAGCACTCGCAATCAAAATTACAAACAACCCAAGACATAGCCACAACCAATTGAACGGGGCTGGGACCGGAGTTAACGGAAGAGTGGGCAAGGGGCCAAGATAGGTCAGGTCATCAACGGCTGAGGTGGTTGGAGTGGTGCGGGTACAGATGTTGGTTCCCCAATCGCCATCGGAGGTGTGACCGGCATAGACCACATATTCAACGCCGATCACAAACTCATAGCCACAATCAGCGCCGCCGTAGCCGGTGCGAATATCAGCCAACGTGGTCGTGACGCCTTTCCAAGAGCGCGTGACTTCGATTGAAAACAAGCGACCACCGTAATTATCAACATGCGGCAGGCCCAGCCAATCTCGAATTTGATCCACAAAGGGGAGCGGGAGTGAGTTGGACACGCCAACCGCCGTGCCTTGAAAGGCGGCCTCTGTTCGCGCAAACGCATCCGCCGGGGTCGGTGGAAAAGCGCATGAACACGCCCAGGCCGATTTAGGGACGGCCAACATTTGGCTCAAGGCCAGAGTCAGCGCAACAAAAACAAACCATCTACGTCGCATCACTTGATCCAGGGCGAAGGGGAACGAAGCGGAAGAACATTTCGGCGTTGACGGAATCGGAAAAACACACCCGCCAGGGACAGCACAAGCACGATGGCCGCCAGCAGACACATCCATTCCCAAGCCAGCATTGGGCGCAGGGCTAGAACGGGGAGCGTATGCAAATAGGTCAAATCCAACGTTGCCCCGCTAATGGCACGGGTACGCAAACAGGCATTGGTGACCCAACGCTCCTCTATGCGATGGGCATATATCAAATAGTGATTGCCTACCGCAAATGGATAACCGCACTCGCCACCCGCTGGCTTTGTCCACACTTGAACGCGAGTTGTCTCCACACCCTTCCACGACTCGCTGACCGTTAGAGAGATTTGCCGGGCGGCGAATGCCTGTTGATAGAGGCGGGTATCAAAGCGCGCCGCAAACAGCAACAGGGCCGATTGACTGGGATCAGCAATTTCGGTCACTTCGCCCACAAAGACCGCCTCCGCGCGAGCCACCGCCGCCGACAACGATTCAATCTGGGCAGGGCACGTGCACCGCTCGTGATGCGCCCGTGCTGACCAGATCGGCCAAACCAGCCCCACGCTCAACCACAGTAGCCTGAGCCAAAACCGCTTTGTGTTTAACGACCTAACGCGCGTCATACGCGCATTATAGCAGGCGCGGCCTCCCAATCGCTGTTATACTTGTCTACTCTTCACTCATCACTTTTTACTCATCATGTATTTATGACTCATCAATCCCCCCTCGCCCGCCGCCACCTGCGCCGCAACTGGTTTGCCTTCTTTGGCGACTACGTGTTCTTTGGCCTCGGCCTGACGTTTGCCTCGATGACCACCACCCTACCCGCCTTCGCGGCCACGCTGACTGACAACAAGGTGCTGATTGGCGCGGTGTCGGCCGTGTGGACCGGCGGCTGGCTTTTGCCCCAGGTGTTGGCCGCCAATTACCTCAGCAACAAAGAACGCAAATACCCGCTTATGCTCAAGGGCATGGCCATCGGGCGGCCGATCTTTCCGCTGTTTGTGGTGTGGCTGCTGCTGGGCGGCGCGCAATTTCCGGCGCTCACTTTGATTTTGTTTTTGGGGATGCTGGGCTACTTCGCCGCCACCGATGCCTTTGTGGCGTTGACCTGGTTCGACCTGCTTGGCAAAACCATGTCGGCGCAAACACGCGGCAAGATGATTGGCATCGGGCAGGCCGTCACCGGGCTGACCGCCATCGGCGCGGGCGCGTGGATTCAATGGGTGTTGAGTCCGCAGGGGCCAGGCTATCCCCTGAACTACATTTACATCCTTGGCCTAGCCTCGTTAAGCTTTGGGTTATCCGCCCTCGCCAATGTCTTTATCGTCGAGCCGCCCGAAGCCGTCAGCGAGACGCGCCCCACATTGCGCGACTATCTGCCCCAACTCGTGCAACTTTGGCAAGGGGATGGCGCTTTTCGCCGGGTGACCATCACCCGCCTGCTAGCCGGGTTGGGCGGACTCGCCACCACGTTCTACGTGGTCTACGCGACCGACAGTTTGCATCTGCCTCAATCCGCCATTGGCTGGTTTGCGACCGCCGCCACCCTGGGCGGGGCCAGCGCGGGCCTGCTGTTGGGCGGGGCCGCTGACCGGTGGGGCAGTCATCGCGTCATTCAAATCACTTGCTGGGTGGAGTTTGCGATTCCGATTTTTGCATTGCTCTGCGCCAGTGGAATTTTTGGGGCGAGCCTGCCGCTGGTTTATCCGGCGCTCTACTTTTTACTTGGCGTTTTCGAGTCCAGCATCATGCTCGGCTTTCTCAACTTTGTGTTGGAGATCGCGCCGCCCAGCCAACGCCCAACGTACATGGGCCTCACCAACACCTTGGCGGGCGTGATGGTGTTGATTCCGCTGGTGGGCGGATTTATTTTGGAGCGCACGTCGTATCCCGTGCTGTTTGTATTGGCCGCTATCGGCACATTGGCCGGAGCGACACTGGCGTTGACTCTACCAAACCCTCGCCCGACGGCAGAGACAACGCCATTACCAGATTCACACCTCGCCGCGCCTCAGGCTGATTGACACACCTGCCCGCCCCCTCTAAACTGCGGGTCAGCCCACTTCCATGAGGTTTGCCTTAGCTAGACTCATTACGTCCACCGTTAGTCAATCTTCGCAAATATGTCTGACCTAACCCACGCGACCTTCGGTCCTTATCGCATTCTCGAACAAATCGGGGCGGGCGGCACGTCGAAGGTCTATAAGGCTTACCGCCCTGGCCTGGATCGGCTGGTGGCGGTGAAGGTCATCTCCGAACATCTGGCACAAGACCCGCATTTTATCCAGCGCTTCCGGCAGGAAAGCCAACTCATCGCTCGTTTGGAGCACCGGGCGATCGTGTCCATTTATGATGTGGGCGAACAGGGCGGCCAGATTTATCTGGTGATGCGCTATGTGCAAGCGGGCACCGTTCACGACTTGCTGTCGTATAGCCCACTTCACCCGCGCGACATCGTGTCGTTGATCAGCGACATCGCCAGCGCCCTGGATTATGCCCATTCACAGGGCGTGGTCCATCGCGACATCAAGCCCGGCAACGTCCTGATTGACAAACACGGACACGCCTTCCTCACCGACTTTGGTTTTGCCAAAGTCATGGCCGCTTCGGTCGAAATTACGCACTCGGGTGACACCGTTGGCACACCCTCCTACATGGCTCCCGAACAAACGTTGGCCCGTCCGGTGACGGCGCAGACCGATGTGTACTCGCTGGGCGTGATGGTTTACGAATTACTGACCGGTCAGCTTCTGTTTCGGGCTGAGACGCCCATCGCTCAGGCCCTCAAGCACGTTCATGCGCCGGTGCCGCGCCCGCGCCAATTCAACCCAGCCTTGTCCGAAGCAACGGAAGGCGTGATTCTAAAGGCATTGGAAAAACTTCCGGAAGACCGTTACCCCACGGCGGGGGCGCTGGCGGAGGCGTTGCGGCAGGCCGCGGCCCTGGAGGCCCCTGCCCCCCAAGCGTTTGCCCGAAATCGCCGGAGCCATCGCGGGCGGCAAAGGAAGCGAAGAAGTCACGCGCGATTTGCGGCAAACCATTCAACGCCGGGAACGAGTCGGCCACTGGCAACGCGCTCGCCCGTGGGTGTTCCGTCTGGGACTAGGCGTAGTGTTCCTGATCCTGTTGCTGGGCCTGACGTTGGCCGGAAGCGAAATCTTTCGCGAACGGACAGCCGCGAATCAAACGGCAACGGCGATTGGCGGACTCCTCAATCAACTGAGCGTAGCGCAAACGCTGATGGCCGGCGGCGGGGGAAGCGAGGCTGAAGTGACCGTGCAGTATTTGCTGACTCAAATTGCGGCCGGAGTGGCCAGCGATACCCCGCCTCCCATCACCGGGGCCGTCACCAGCGCCTCCGCCACATTGGCCCCTCCCACGCCCCTCCGCCCCACCCAGGCCGCAACGGGCCGTTCCGCTACCCCCTCCCGCACCCGGCGCGCTTCCCCCACACGCACACCGATTAACCCGAACACGCCCACCCGGACTCCCAGCGCTGCGCCGATCTCTGGCGCGCCGACGACGACCACAACACCAACCGGATCTCTCACTCGCTTACCCACCACCACCCTCTTCGCTTCAACCAACACTCTCACCCGCACACCTACCCAAACATCATTTGCGTCAACCAAGACCTTAACCCGCACGCCGACTCAGACACTCGTTGCGTCAACCAAGACCCCGACTCGCACGCCGACTCAGACACTCTTTGCGCCAACCAAGACCCTGACCCGCACGCCCACCCAGACCCCACTCGCGCCAACCAATACCTTAACCCGCACGCCTACATTGCCCGCTACGATTTCGCCCAGCGAAATCACACCCACCGAGACCGCGCCGCTTCCCCCCACCCCTACCCAAACGCCAGCGCCGCCCACCCAAACACCATCTTTTACCCCCTCGCCACCACCACCTACCCCAACCTCGCTCCTCTGCATTATTCCTTTGCTCTGCTCTCCAACACCAAGCGCCACACCCTGACCCTCCCGCCGTTTCCCCTGGTGATAGTGGTTAGCGAAAAAAAGCGACACGCCGCAACCGGCGTGTCGCTCGTTTTTATCAATCCCCTAAAACCTCGCTATCCCCCAAACCGCGCACCACCCTGCGTCCCCACCGTCAGCGCCGCCAGCAGGTTGTCGCCATGGTTGACGCGATAGGTGGGGATGCCAACGGCATGGAGCGCGTCGGCCAACGGAGCGTTATCAAGTTCACTGCCAAACGAGGCCGGGTTGATCAGCACCGCCACCACCCGCAGGCCGTGCCGTTTGAGGGCTTGCGCTTCCGCTACCCATTTGGTGTCGGGCGAGGTCGTGATAAGAATCAACGCGGCCCAACGTGGCAGGCGTTGCGATTCCAAGTTAAGGGCTTCGTGAAAACGCACCCGGCTATGCGCGCGAAAGACCGCCAGCGTCTCCATGATTTTTGTGAGTTGCCGCTCGCCCCGGTCAGGCTGAATCAGTTCGCGCGCCTGCCCGTATGTCACCAAACCCAACGACCGGTCGCGCCGGATAAAGTATTGGGCCAACGACGCGGCCACGCTGACGGCATACTCCTCGGTGCTGGGCGGCAGCGCATAGGGCGGCTCTTTCATTCCCGGCCAAATCCCCACGACCTCCGGTGCGCTGGCCGCCGGTTTGGGCATCGTCACCTGGGTGGCCTGGTCCCCATCCAGAAACAGCCAGATGTCGGCCAGCGGGTCGAGTTCAAATTCTTTGACAATCAACCGGTCGCGGCGCGCGGTGGAGGCCCAGTGAATGCGATTGATGGAATCGCCGGGCGCATAATCGCGCACCCCGGCGGCATTGGGCGTGACGTAGTGCGTGCGGCGGCGCAAAGCCTCGCCGCCGGACATGATGCCCAATGGCAAAGAAAACTCGGGCAAGTCCACCGTATAGGGATAAATGACGACGTGGTTGGTTTGCGGGATTGAACGCTGGACTTGAAACAGACCAAAGGGGTCGCCGGAGGTTAGTGAGAGCGGGCCAAGCCGGAAACGTCCGCGCTCTTTGCACGGCGTCCGCACCACCCAGGCGCGTTCCTGATGCGGGCCGATGCCGGTGATGACTTTGCTGGCGGCGTGGCCGGGCAGGTCCGAGTAATCGCGCACTTCGAGCCAGAGTTTGGGCAAGGCCCCGGTGTTACGCACCACCAGGCGTTCTTCCAACGGGCGGCCCACTTGCGCGCGCTGGGCCCGGGTGAGGCGGCCCAGGCGCACCCGGCTCAGGCTAATCCACGTCCAGCCAATGGCGACGAGCAGGATGGCGGCAAACAGATAGACGAGGTTATAAAATAATTCGCGCCCAGTGATGAGCGCCCCGGCCAGCGAAGCGCCAAACAAGGCCAGGAGGATGAGGCGGCGGGCTAGCATTGGAATAAGTCATCAGTGAACAGTGAGCATTGGCTGCTGACTGCTGATTAATGACTGTTCATTATCGCCGAAGCAGACTGCCGCCCGGCACGGGCTGGTGGGCGAGGATGTCGCGGATGACGGCGCGCGAGTCCACGTTTTTGATGCGGGCGGCCGGGCCAATGATGACGCGGTGGGCCAGGGCCGATTCGGCCAGCGCCTTCACGTCGTCGGGGATAACGTAGTCGCGGCCATTGACCGCCGCGCGGGCCTGCGCCCCTCGGAACAACGCCAGACTGCCGCGCGGGCTGGCCCCCAAATACACATCGGCGTGTTTACGAGTCTGCGTCACAATGTCCACCACATAGGCTTTGAGTTGCGGGTCCACATGAATCGTCTTGACATCCGTTTGCGCGATCAGCAACTCCTCGACGCTCACCACTTGCTCCAAGGCGTCTATCGGGTGCGTAAACTGCTGGCGGTCCAACACCGCCATCTCATCGGCCATGGTGGGATAGCCCAGCGACAGGCGGAGCAGGAAACGATCCAGTTGCGCTTCGGGGAGTGGGAAGGTACCTTCGTATTCGATGGGGTTTTGGGTAGCCAGCACCATAAACGGCGCGGGCAGGCGGTGCGTGGCACCGTCCACCGTAATTTGTTTTTCTTCCATGGCTTCCAGCAGGGCGGCCTGGGTCTTGGGCGTCGCGCGGTTAATTTCATCGGCCAGCACAATTTGGGCCACGATGGGGCCGGGGCGAAACTCAAAATCGCGCGTCTGTTGATTGAAGATGGACACGCCGGTCACATCGCTGGGGAGCATATCGGGCGTGAATTGAATACGATTGAACGAGGTGCCGACCGAGCGGGCGATGGCTTTGGCGAGGGTGGTCTTGCCTACGCCCGGCACATCCTCGATGAGCAGATGGCCCTGGCACAACAGGCCCACCAGGGTGAGCTGAACTTCGGCGCTCTTGCCGACGATGACTTTTTCGACATTGGTCATCAGGCGTTGGGTGACGGATTGAATGCGCGCGATGGCTTCCGGGTTGGGGGCAGTGGTCACAGGCGAGGCTCCTAAGGTGGGTGGGAAGTTGGAGATTGGCGGTTGGAGATTAGACGCGAAGCGTAGAGATTGGGAAATCGAGAGAATTACACCAGAAAAAGGTATTTGGTTCATTAGCGCGCAACCGCGATGAGCGTCGGGCTTATAAAGCCCTCCCACGCCAACAGCGCGAATCTATCTGCCGCGCACGCGGCGAAACGTCAACCGCGCGACGGTATACAGGGCCTTGATGATTTCATTCTGCGAGATTTTGGATTGGCCGGAGACCCGATCGCGATAGGTGATGGGCACCTCGGCCACGCGCCACCCGCGTTGCTGAATCAAGTACAGCATTTCAATCAGAAAAGAATAACCGGAGGAGAAGATCCGGTCAAGCGGAACGGATTCCAGCACCGCCCGCCGATAGAGCCGAAACCCGGCCGTGACATCGCGCGCTTGCAAACCCAACAGCCAGCAGGCGATGGCATTCGCCACCCGACTGAGCAAACGCCGTTGCCAGAGCGATACCATGGCCCCGCCCGGCGCATAGCGTGAGCCGATGACGACATCGGCCTGAGCCGCGCACGCCACCATCTGAGGGATGATGTGCGGCGGATGCGAGAAGTCGGCGTCCATCGTCAAGATCAGCTCCGCGCCCAATTCCAACGCGCGCCGGTAGCCGATGAGATAGGCCGTGCCTAAGCCCAGTTTGCCCGGCCGATGGATCACAAACAGGCGCTGAGGGTGTTGGGCCGCCAGGTCTTCGGCCAATGGCCCGGTGCCGTCAGGCGAATGATCATCCACCACCAACACGTTGAGGTTCACCGGCAGGGCCAACAGTTCTGGAACCAGCCGGGCGATGTTTTCGGCTTCGTTGTAGGTGGGGAGGATGACGAAAATGGTCACAGGGTAAATATCCGGGTCAATCTTTGATGAGAAATACGTTCAAGGCCAGCCAGAGCCAGGCATAGTTTAGCACGCGCCAGGACTTGACGAGGCCCGCAAATAACAGGCTGGCCAGCACCAGGCCAACGGCATAGCGCAACATCGCCACCGGTTCCCGAAAAGTTGAAAACGGCGTAAAGGGGATGGCCAACGCATTAACCGCCATTGCCCAAATGTAGGGATGTTGTTGCCCTTGCCAAAGTCGGCGGGCGGCGGCGATGATACCCCAAAGCGTCGGCAACAGCACGCCCGGCCCCAGGAACAACACGAACACGCCAAACACGGACAGGCTTATCAGCGCGATGCGCCAGAGGCCCATAAAGGGTATAAGTTCAAAGGGTGTGGCTAAACATCCCCCACTGCCCAGGCCGGGAGCGCCGAACACTTGCCACAGGACCAACTGCCAAAGTGCAAACGGCAAGAGCGCCAGGCCGCCGACCGACCACATCCGGCGCGGGTCGCGCGTTGTCAGCGCATACAGCCCGTGGGCCACAACAAATAGAATGGTAGTCTCTTTGGCAAACAACGCCAGCCCAAACAACAGACCCGTCCACCCAATGCGTGACCGTTGGTCGGCCCAATAGGCGACGACCACCAGCGCGTAGGCCAGTGGCTCATTTAAATCCGTTCGCACGGCCACCAGCAGGCCGGGCCACAAGCCATAGATGAGGGCATACCACCGGCTCACGCCCAATTGAACCAACAATTTTTCCAAGATGGCGGTGCCCACCACTTGCGCCAGAACATTGAGCGCCGGGAGCGCCCACACAATCCAATCGGCCCGACCCGCTCCAGCCAGGCGCGCCAACAGCGGCAACAGAATCCGTTGATAGCGATAGGCTGGCACATCCAAATGGGGAGCGGCCAGGGCCGGGGTCGGCTCGCTGGCAATGAAGTAGGTGAACTGGCCATCATAGCCCTCACACACCGTGTCGCCGATACGAACCAGGCTAAAAGGGTCGCCCTGATAGCGCACAAGAATCCATCCCAGGTAGGACACCAACACCACCAGCACCACCCCCCACGGGTTTATTAAAGATTGAAGTTTAGCAACCATTGAGTGTTCTGTAGGATTCGTTAAACGTGGGAGGCGCGAAGCGTGCAAGCCCGACGCTTCGCGCATCGCGGTTGCACGCTTCGCGGCTTCTACGCTGACCAGCTGCGTAACCCCTACCACCAAGAACACAAAGGAGGTCACAACCCCCTTGCAGGGGGCAGGCGGGCGCAAAGTTTTTCTTCGTGTTCTGACTTGAAAATATGCTCGTTGCTCAACACAAAGTCACGAAGTCTCAAAGGCACAAAGAATTTAGTGACTTCGAGCCTTTGTGCCTTGGTGTTAATCCATTTTCATCTGTCGCGGTGAACGCAGTTCATAGCAACTTCGTGAATCACTTCTTTGTGACCTTTGTGGTTGAACTCCACCGGATAAAGAGTCACCTACGCCGTTAGCCAACTACATAAGTCCTATAAAGAATTGGAAGGCACCACCATCGTCCCATCACGTTTGCAACCGACGAAAGGCGGGCCACCAATAAGCGCCCAATAGCATCAGCCAAACAAGGCCGCTCACCCCGCTCACCCACAGCCCAACAGCAAACGAACGGGGTTGATAGAGAAAGGTCACCGTATGTTGACCCGCGCCGACCGCCACCGCCCGAAAGGCATAGTTGGCATGTAAGAGCGGCGTGGGTTGCTCATCCACATAGGCCACCCAGCCCGGATAGTGTGTATCCGACAACACGACCCAGCCCGGTTTGGAGAGTGAGACCGGGATTGTAATGACGTTGGGGGAGGGAGTCAAAGACGTGCGGGGGTTTGCCCCATCCGCTTCGCTTCTGGGGTCTTCGAGAGGTGTGGGAGAGGCGTCATTCGCTTCAAGAATTACTTCGGTGGCAGGGTCGAAAGCGGGAGCGGTGAGGGCGGCGAGGGCGGCGTCACCATCGGTCACAGTGCGGGCTGAATACACGATCCAGACACGGTGAGGCTTAACCGGAACCTGGTAAAACGTGACCGTGCGCGTGGCAACGGTGGTGTGTGTGATCACTTCCCAGTCCAAGGGCCGTTCACTGGCCAGCACGGCCACATCCATCAACCGCAGGAGTGTAAGAGATTGAGTCTTATCCACCGCCGCGATGAAATTGGCATAGCGCGCCGGAAGCAGTGGGTCGAAGTTGCTGGCGGTGGCGAGGCCGTCCAACATTCCGGCGGCAGGAATTTGCGCGGCGCGGGTGGCGTAGGCCCACTCGGGCGGGCCAAAACTCAAGAACGAGAGGAGCGAAAATTTGGCCACAGACTCGTCGTCGCCGAATTGATACAGACGATGGCCGTCGAGGGCAGTGGCGAGGGCGGCGCTGGTTTGGGCGGGCGCGCGATACAAATCGGGCGGCGCGCCGGGGTTAAGGCCATAGCCCGCTACCAACAGGTCAATAGAGATAAAGACTGCTACCGCGTATTCCCAGCGCCGAGCGCGTTGCGTCGGCGTTGGGGAATTAGGCTTAAGGAGCGCCAGCAGGATGGCCACCAACAACGTGAAGCCAAACATGGCGAGCGCCAGCGCGACGGTGCGAAATTGCTGATCCAGTTTGGTGGCGGCGGGGAGCGTGACGAGCGCGGCAACGCCGATAAATGTAATCGCCGCCGCGCCCGCCGCGCTCAGGCGGGTCCAATAGAGCGCGCGGCCTTGCGGCGCTTGCCAACCATCCGCGCCCAGCCCGGCCAATAGCGCCGCCGCAAATGTAAATAGAATCATCCAGCGGGTGGGTGCCTGAAAAAGATTGAAGGTGGGAACATGTTGATATAGGAACGGGAAGATGGGTGTGTTACGACCGAGCGCGATGAGGGTCACAACTACACACAGGAGGCTTAAGAACACGACCAGACGCTGAACGGCGGGGGGTTGGCGCAGAGCTGAAAGCAGTGCGCCTATCGCCAACAATAATGGCAGAAGGCCGATGTAAATGGCATCTTCCCAATAGTTGCCGTATCCAAAGAAGAGGCCGCGCGCGGGGTGGCCCAACAAATCGGGGGCCAGGAGCGTGAGCAAACGCCAGGGCGAGAGGGAATACGTCATCACAAACTCATACTCGGCAGCGGTGGCGCGCGGGGATTCGCGGAGGAGTTCGGCGGTGGGGAGGAGTTGGAGGGCGGCCAGGCCGAAGGCAAGGAGAATAGGAAGAAGGATGAAGGCCAAAGAAAGCAGGCGGGTATGGGAGTATGGGGGTATGGGGGTGAGGGTGCGCCAGAGAGTCCATGCGCCGAGGAGGAGGAGGGTGTACCAGGTTGTTTGGGCATGACCGGCAAGTAACTGGAAGGCAAGAAAGAGAGAGAAAAAAAGAAACCCTCGCAGGAGTGTCTTACGCTGGGAGGCCGGAGACCGGCGATGGATGGCAGCCTCAGCGGCCCAAATGACCCAGGGCACCCAGGCCGCCGCGGCGTTGATGCTGAGAAAGCCCGCGCGCGCGACCAGATATTGCGACAGGCCAAAGGCCAGGCCCGCCACCACCTGCCCCAGCGGTTTCAATCCCAGAGTCCGGGCTAACAGCGCCATGCCCACGCCCGCCCACATCAGGTGCAGGGTCACCAGCCAACCCATCGAATAATCCAAAGGCATTATCAGCGCGAGCCAATTGGGAGGATAGAAAACGGCGGATTGATAGTTGGCGATGAGCGGCGCGCCATGGCCCACGAGTGGATTCCACAATGGCAGATGCCCGGCCCGGAGGGCGTCGAGCGCAAACTGCCGCCAGGGATAAAACTGCAACAAGGGCGTGCCCCAATACAACACCTGCTGGCCCAGCAGAAATGGCGCAAACAGAAACATGGGCGCGAGGAGGATAAAAAGATAGGGCCAACGCGGCGTAGGGAGGTTTGGGTGGGTGGAGGTCATGGAGCGACTTCGTAGACGGAATAAGCACCGGAGGCAAAACGCCATTGGAGATAAGCGGCCGTGGCCGGATCGAAATCGCCATAGGCGCGCTCGTGTGGGCCGAACAGCACCCAAGCGATGTGGCCCTCCGCGATTAGTCGCAACCGTTCGGCATCGCTGGTCGCGGATTGATAAAACGCGATTACGCGCGGTTGTTTTTCGGCGAGAAAGAGCGACTCGGGGCCATGGCCAATATAGGCGGTGAGCGGTGTGTAGGCCGGCACCCGGTTGCCGGTCTCAAACGCGGCGAGGGCCACCTGGTTTGTTTGGGCCTGTTCGGCCAGCCAGACAAAGACCGCGCGTTGGTCGGCCGGCACAAAAGCGGGTTCGGCGGGAGTGCGCGCGGCGTTGAGGCCGCCCGCCCATAACAAAACGGTCGTAAGCAAACTGGCGCTCGTGACGAGCAGCACGATGAATTTGCGCCAACGTCGCCCAATCACGGTGAGGCCCAACACCGCCACGGCCACGAGCGGCAACTGAAAACCTTCAATCAACCGGCGTTGGGTGGTGAGTGGGGCATAGATGAGAAATGGCACGGCGATGGCCCATCCGATCACAAACCACGCCAATGTCCGGTTGCGCCGCCACAATACGCGCCCGCCCAGCGCGGCCGGAATCAGCCACAAGCCATAGCCCAACAGGTAGTGCGCCGGATGAGGGGTGGGCAGGATATTTTGCGCGTTCCATTGTTTAAGGAGCGGGTCAACACTCATCACCCCGACCGTGTAGAGGACGATCGGGGAGGAGAGCAGGCCAATAAGAACAACATGCCATGTAGCGCGACGCGCGGCGGGTGGATGAGGCCGATGAATAAGCCAGAGAACGATGACATGGAGGCTGAGGATGACCCAAGCCACCAAAACGTAGAGCGGCTGGATGAGGCTGACGCCGAGCAGGGCCAGTCCGGCCCAGACCGCGCGTCCGCGCCAAAAGGCCAGCAGACTCAGCAGAAACAAACAGCGCGCGGCCAACAAATGCGGGAAGCCGTACAGGCTGAGGAACGTGAAAGCTTCGGGCGAATAGAATTCGATGGGCAACGAGCCAAGCCACCAGGCCCGCCCGGCCAACACCAAGACCCAGCCCAACCCGCCGCCGAGGGCCACCAGCACCAACCCCAGGCGGCGTTGTGAAATGCGCGGTAGAAATTCGGCCAGGAAACGATAAGAGACCAGGAGCAACGCCACTCCAAACGCAAGGCGCGCAAGATGATAGACCAGCATTTGGGTTGTGGGCGAAGGCCCGGCCAACTTGCCCAAGAGCAAAAGCAAGCCATAAATCAACGCCCCCTGTTGCGGTTCGGAAGTATAGGGCAATGTAAAGAGCCAGGCCCCGCGCGCGCCCTGCCCCATCTTGGCTAAATAGGAGTTGCCGTCTTCGGCCCCAATGAGGAAACCACCGAAACGCCAAGCGTCAGTTTGGGAGGCCACGCCCACGAGATAGGGGATAGTGGTGAAGACCATCACCGCCGCCGCCAACACCCCGACCCAGCGCCACTCGTGCGAGGCGATTTTACCCATGGCCGTCATCCAGGCCAGAGGCAATACTGTTTAGATAAGGTCGCCAGAAACCGGGTTTCTGGTCCGCTAACTTAACAGTATTGAGGCCAGAGGGGGAATTAGCGGCCATACAATGTGACCTGGCCGTGTTGGAACACGATGCGCCAGCCGGTGAGGTCAGGTTGACCCAAGGATTTTTCGCGTGGGCCGTAAAAGATATAATCTACGGGCTGGTCCGCTAGGAATACGGCCGATGGGGTCAGGCCGGTGAAAAAATTTTTGACGGCTTGCTGGCGGGCCTCGGCCTCCACCGTTTCAAAGGGATGGCCGTAAATTACGCGCGCATCGGTGCGCGCCGGGATGACGAGGGCGATTTCCGGCGAGGCCAAGACCAGCGCCCCATCGGCTTGGTCGGCCAGCCAACTTAGGGCGGCGGCTTCATCGGCGGTGAGGAACAATTTTGGGTTGTGTGTTTGCACCGCGGCCAGCGTTGAAACACAGACCAGCCCGTTGGTGAGCGTCATCGAAATCACCATCACCGCCCCCAGTAACGGTCGCCAACGTGTGGGCAGGCGCGGCCACAACACTTCGCGCAGGGGGATGAGGGCGAGGAGGGTGAGTGGCATCCACAAGCCCAGCGAGAGGCGGCGTTGCAAATCAAAGGGCGCATAGAGTGAGAGGACACCGAGGATAAACCAGTACAACAAAATTTGATCAAGCGCATTCCGGCGGCGCGCAACGATGGCTAAACCAATGCTCGCCAACAACAATGGCAGGCCGCCCGACATGAGCACATCCCACCAAACGGGCGTGGGTGTGAGATTTTGGGCGTTCCAGGCCGCCAGCGCCGGGTTGGTGCGCGTGGCCCAAAGGACGTTCAAAATCCAGGGGCCAGCGGCCAGGCCCACCACCATCAGCGTCAACCCTTCGGCCCAAACAAACGTGCGCGTCGTCAGTCCGCGCCCGGCCACCAGCCCGCCCAGAATCAGGCCGAGGGTGAGCAACACCAGCGGTTGCACTTGCGCTTGCAGAGTCACCCCCAGCGCGACGAGCGCCAGATGTTTGAGCGTGGGCGGTGGGGCGAGGCCGGGCAGAGTCCACTCGAACAACCAGAGCAGGGCGGCCCAGGCCAACGGGAAATGGGCATTGCTAAAGAGCGTGAGAAACGGGAAGGCTTCGGCTACCCAAAAATCGGCGGTGAACTGGCCGAAGAGGGTCGCCAGCCACCCCAGGCCAGAGCATAACCCAAACATCAACCAGGCGGCGATGCGCCAGCGAAATTCATCCACAAAACGCGCGATGAAATGATAGGCCGTGATGAGGAAGAAGGCGCTGGTCAGAACGCGGGCCAGATGATAAATCAGTTCGAGGCGGGTACTGGTCCAGCGCGCGAGGTGGCCCAGCGCGAGGTGGTAGCTATAGATAAAGGCCCCGGCCCCGGGTTGGGCCGTGTAAGGCAATGTGAACAACCACTCGCCGCGCCAGCCCTCGCGCAGTTTGGCGAGATAAGAATAGCCATCTATAGGATTAAACAGGATGCCGCCAAAAACATGCGCCGCGGAGGGCGGGAGCGTATACGCCAGGAGGTAGGGCAGATTGATGAGGCCGAGCAGGAGCAGGGTGAGGGCGGCGACCCACGCCCATTCGCGTGGAGGAGGGACGTTAACTTCGGGCATGAGTCAATGCGGCTGGGTGCCGGTGAGGACCTCATCTAAAAAACGGCGGTTCGTTTTCATGGCATTACCTCTCTCGACCCGGCCTAGTCGCCATCCGTAGTGTCGCCCCTTGTGGGCGACTTGTGGGCGACTTGTGGGCGACTCGTGGGCGACTTGTGGGCGACTCGTGGGCGACTTGTGGGCGACTCGTGGGCGACTTGT